>JGI24025J20009_10000023_pt1 | contig 109804 bp, 103 predicted proteins | sample Cruoilmetagenom3_FD_20009 | JGI IMG/M metagenome (IMG submission 20009)
ACAGGGTGGCCGGATGCCCCGGAATCCCCGGCCGGATCAAATCGGTATGGGTGGCCGGATGTTATCGGAATCACTGGCCGGATCACCCCGGAATACGCACGCAATTGTACCGCCGCTGCGCTTTGCCGGTCATTGCGATCATGAGCCGAGGCGAACCATGCCATGGCGCGGGCCAGCCCCTGTAGGGTGGTGGCCGGATTTGGTGCCGAACATCCGTCGATGCCAAAAGTCGGGCTGGTCAGGTCTGTGACCTCGTCAAACGCCGCCATGCAAGCCTGCTGCACCGGATGGTCGATCTCGACGTATTCTGGGCCAGCCCCCATGTGTTGGGCCACCGTCAGAAACCCGCAATGCTTTCCCGAACAATTGTTGTGATACTGGCAAGGGGTCGCGTTGGCGCGGATCATCGCATCGCGCGCAGGTTGGTCGCTCGGCTCTTGTGGGCCACAACGAAGCGCATCATCTGCAAGACCCAGACGATCCAGCCATGCCTGCACCCGATCCGTATGTATCGCCGCCCCATTGTGCGAAGCACACGACAAGGCCAGGTGTTCGCTGGTCAGCCCGTATTTGTCCGCAGCACCTGAGGTCAACAGCGGCAGCGCCTGGATCATCTTAGAGGAGCTGCGAGGATAAATCAGCACTTGCGGGTCGCCCCAGCTTTGCACAATTTGGCCTTTGTCATCGCAAATTACTGCGTGCCCCAGATGCAGACTTTCCAGTAGGGAGCCACGCCAAATTTCGGTCATTGGTACCGGTTGGTTCATAATCGACCTCACATCTTGGCGAAATCCTGCCAATCGCCCTTTCGCCCGTGGCACAAGTTACGTTAGTGTGTATGTGTCGGCAAGCGACAGGGTGCCTGCTAAAACAAGGTCTGATCAACGACCAGACGGGCCCTTGGAAATTGAGGTTACGGACAGTCTGGAGGCTGGAAAAATGGGATCAAAACTTGCCCCAATGATGCTAGGTTTGTGTCTGGTCGCAATGGCCACCATCGCAGGTGCCCAGCAGGGACAAAGCACCAACCGGGTTGCCGCGAAAACCGACTGGAGCGTGTTTGTCGAAGGCGATCCAAAGGAATGCTGGAGCGTGTCTGCCCCCAAGGAGACCGTCAACACCCGCGATGGCCGCGTTGTCGCGGTCCGGCGCAGCGACATTCTATTGTTTGTTTTCAATCGCCCGGGTGCCGATGTCAAAGGTCAGGTGACATTTACCGGAGGTTATCCCTTCGCCAAGGGATCGACGGTGAACATGAACATTTCGGGCACCGAGTTTGAGCTGTTTACCGAAGGCGAATGGGCCTGGCCCGCAACTGTGGCCGACGACGCCAAAATCATCACCGCCATGAAACGCGGCGCGCAGGCGGTTCTTACGGCCCGTTCCGGACGCGGCACCCAGACCAAAGACAGCTTTTCGCTGCTGGGCTTTACTGCCGCAATTGAGGACGCAGAAAAGCGCTGTACCAAGTAACGCGCTAATTCACTGGTGATGTTTGTTTTGAAATCGGCGCGAAACCCTATATAGGGGGCATCTCGCGACAAAAATCTGATTGCAAAGCCATGCCCCCGACACCGCCTGTCTCAGTGCCTGTTACCCAGGACGTTACCACGATCCCCCGCATACTGCCCGAGGGGCCGGTTAACCTTGTTGGCCTGACCCGCGAGGCAATGCGCGCGGTTCTGATTGAACATGGCGCACCGGAAAAGCAGGCCAAAATGCGGGTGGGGCAGATCTGGCAATGGATCTACCAATGGGGTGTGCGTGATTTTGCTGTCATGACCAACCTCTCCAAGGCCTATCGCGCAGAGCTGGCCGAGCGGTTTGTCATTGAAATTCCCGAGGTTGTCACAAGGCAGGTCTCGTCCGACGGCACCCGCAAATATCTGGTGCGCATCGCCGGCGGTCACGAGGTCGAGGTGGTCTATATCCCCGATGGCGCACGCGGCACGTTGTGTATTTCGTCTCAGGTGGGCTGTACGCTGACCTGTTCGTTCTGCCACACGGGCACCCAGAAACTTGTGCGCAACCTTACAGCGGCCGAGATCATCGGCCAGGTAATGATGGCGCGCGACGATCTGGGCGAATGGCCAGAGGTTGGCGCGCGCAAGGACGAAACGCGGCTTTTGTCTAACATCGTTCTGATGGGAATGGGCGAGCCGCTTTATAATTTCGACAACGTGCGTGACGCGATGAAGATCGCCATGGACCCGGAAGGTATCCAGCTATCGCGCCGCCGCATCACCCTGAGTACCTCGGGCGTGGTGCCAGAGATCGCTCGTACCGCGCAAGAGATCGGCTGTCTCTTGGCAATCTCGTTCCACGCCACCACGGACGAGACCCGCGACAAGCTGGTGCCGATCAACAAGCGTTGGAATATCAAGGCGCTGCTTGAGGCGTTGCGGGCCTATCCGAAAGTGTCCAATTCCGAGCGGATCACCTTTGAATACGTCATGCTGAAAGGCATCAACGACAGTGATGAAGATGCCCACCGGCTTGTGCAGCTGATCAAGGGCATTCCGGCCAAGATCAACCTGATCCCATTCAACGAATGGCCCGGCGCGCCCTATCAGCGGTCCTCGGGCAATCGTATTCACGCCTTTGCCGAGATTATCCACAATGCCGGCTATGCCAGCCCTATCCGTACCCCGCGCGGCGAGGATATCATGGCCGCCTGCGGTCAGCTGAAATCGGCCACAGAGCGGGCGCGCAAGTCAAAGCGCCAGATCGAGGCCGAGGCAGGGATGGGCAAATAAGACGGATCTCACTTTGATTGCCGGCGGCTCATCAAGCCCTTGTGGGCTTTCTTCGCGTGGGTTTTTCTACTTCATCGTCCAGACTGTCAGTTTGCGATCAACGCTGCGAATGTCCTGATCCGGGCAGCGGCTGAAGCCATCCAGAGCCGTCGCAACCTCGCCTGATTCCTGAACCACCTGATTGCGCAGATCGTCACTCATCACCACCCGCACGTTCAATTTTCGGGTCAGCGCCTCAAGCCGACTGGACACGTTCACCGTGTTGCCGATCACCGCAAATTCCAGCCGGTTCGCACCGATATCGCCCAGAACCACCGAGCCGTAGTGCAACCCGATCCCGGCGCAAATCTCCGGCTCTGCATCCTGCCGCCTCTCGGCATTCCATTTCTCGATTGCCTCGGCCATCGCGCATGCACATTCCAGCGCGTGGGTGGCATCGTGTTCGCCAGCAAAAGGCGTGCCAAAGGTCGCCATCAGCCCGTCGCCGAGATATTTGTCCAGCGTTCCCTCATAGCGGAAAACCTCTGCTTCCATGCGCGCGTGAAACCCGCGCAAAACCTTGATTACTTCAAACGGTTCCCGCGAAGCGGCAAATTTGGTGAAATTGACAATGTCGATGAACAGGACCGCAACCTTATGGGTTCTGATCTGCTTCAGCGGCTCATCGTTTTGCGACAACTCATCCACCACATTGGGCGAAAAATAGCGGGACAGGTTGGCGCGTTCGCGTTCAAGGCCGGCGTTGCTGACTAACAGCGCCTTGAACCTGCGCACTGAAAACCCCAGCGTCACCGCAACAATCACAAACACAACGACTTCCTGCACGCGCAGTTTGAAGTTAATGCTGTAGGGGCTCAACAAGTTAGCCAATCTGGGATTGTCGCCGAAACCCTGTTGTGCCGCCGCGATCAGTTCTGATGGTGGAACCGAAAACCACCAGACCAACGCCACACCGATGCTCCACATACCCGCCGTCCAGGTGCCGATCGCCACCACTGTACGCCAGGAATAGGCCAAAGTACCCGCTGCAAGAATCACAAAGAAATACAGGAAATTGTCGAACCGGTACTGCATCGGCAATGGCATATCGTTTTCGCTAAGCGGGTTGGGCATGACCATACCGACCGTCATCACCGCCAGATCGACAAAGATCAGCGCCAGTTCGGGTCGCGATTGCCCGACCCTGCCAATCCGCCGCATCGCCCAGCCATTCAGCGCAAGGCACGCCAAAACACCAAGATAATAAACCACGTCCCAATGCGGGTTGATGAACACCATCAGCACCGCGATCAGCGCCAATGCAATCCAGCGCGCCCGCAATGCAAGGTCCTGCCCCTCGGCCTTGTGTTGTTCCAGTGCGGCCTCAGTATATTTGTTCTGGGTTTTCTTGACCTCTTCGACCCGGTCCAAATAAACCGACCTTTCCTGCGAGTCAGCCTTGATTGCCTGCGCCATCTTGGGGTTCCTTTGCGGGTTGAAGGGACAGATATGTCGAATACTACCCATATGCACCCCGCGAGACAAAAAACCCCGCCAATGAATGGCGGGGCAAGGTGCAGTGCCATGCGACAGACCACAGGCACCGGCGGTATTCAAATGTTCTGAGTTGGCCTAGTTGGCCATTTCCGAGCGTATCTGTTGGCGCAGCACGTCAATAGGCACCGTCTTGCCTTCGCGCTTGAAGCACCAGTATGTCCAGCCATTGCAACTGGGCGCGCCTTCCAGCGCCGCACCGACCTGATGGATCGACCCTTTGATGTCGTCGCCGATCAGCGTGCCATCGGCACGGACCTTGGCCTTGTGACGCTTGTTCATGGAATAGAGTTCTTCACCCGGTCGCAACATCCCGCGTTCCACCAACTGCCCAAATGGCACCCTTGGTTCTGCCCGCTTTGACACACTGACCTGCAATGCCTCGCGGTCAAACTTGCGTACCTTGGCGATGCGTTTCTCGGCGACCTTGCGATAGGCAGCCTCGCGCTCGATACCGATAAAATCACGCCCCAGCATCTTGGCCACGGCCCCCGTCGTACCTGTTCCNAAGAATGGGTCCAGAACCACATCGCCCGGATTGGTCGATCCGACCAGTATCCGGTGCAACAGGCTTTCGGGTTTTTGCGTCGGATGCGCCTTGTCGCCATTACCATCCTTCAGCCGTTCGTGTCCGGTGCAAATAGGCAAAACCCAGTCGCTGCGCATCTGGATACCTTCGTTCAGCGCCTTCAGCGCCTCATAGTTGAAGGTGTATTTGCCACCTTCCTGTTTACTGGCCCAGATCATCGTCTCATGCGCATTGGTGAACCGCTTGCCCCGGAAATTCGGCATCGGGTTGGACTTGCGCCAGACCACATCGTTCAGGATCCAGTAGCCGGCATCCTGCAACGCCGTGCCGACACGGAATATGTTGTGATAAGAACCGATCACCCAGATCGCCCCGTTCGGCTTAAGCAACCGACGCGCCGCTTTCAGCCAATCCTTGGTGAACCGGTCATAGGCGGCAAACGATGAAAACTGGTCCCAATGGTCATCCACCGCATCGACCTGAGAATTGTCCGGTCGGTGCAGTTCGCCCTTGAGCTGAAGATTATAGGGCGGGTCTGCAAAGATCAGGTCAACAGACCCTTCAGGCAATGAATTCATCGCCTCGATACAGTCGCCATCCAGTATCGTATTCAGCGGAAGCACGGACGCCTCCTCGGTCTTTGTCTTAGTCATATTCTGCCTCTGTCCCTGGCGTATTGTTACGCTCGTTGGTTGAGGTCAGGATGAGTCAAACCTGATTCGGCGTCAATTTCTTTATTGAATCAGTCACTTACCTTTTTATCTTGATACAAGATATTGTGGACCGGTTTGAACGAATGTCTATGGTGAGGGGTTACGCCCAGATTTTGCAGCGCCTCTTTGTGACATTTTGATGGGTAACCCATGTTTGTCTCCCAACCATAGCCGGGATGCTGTTGCGCCAAATCCACCATGATGTGATCTCGACATATTTTGGCCACAATTGAAGCCGCTGCAATTGATACCGAACGCGCATCCCCTTTGACCACTGCCTGCGCCGGGATCATCAGGCCGCGCGGGATCAGATTGCCGTCGATCAGCAGGTAATCCGGGGGTGGGTTCAGGGCCGCGACGGCGCGTTCCATCGCCAGGTGACTGGCGCGCAGAATATTGATCTCGTCGATTTCCTGCACACTGGCATGGGCAATCGAAACCTCGGCCTGCGCGTGCAGGATTTCGGCCAGCGCCTCGCGCGCCTTTGCGCTCAGCTTCTTGGAATCGTTCAATCCGGCGGGGATTGCACCCGAATCAAGGATAACAGCCGCCGCTGTGACTGGCCCGGCCAAGGGCCCGCGCCCCACCTCGTCGACCCCAGCGATGCGGGTATATCCCTGACCGAGGATTTCTTGTTCCAAACTGTCGTCCGGTTTGATCATGAGTCCTAGCTGCCCCATGACCAACCCTGCCTGCAAGCAGAAAGGCCCGTTTCAAGGCCGCAGATCATGTGGTTCTGCGGCCCTGAAGGGGCAAAGCAAATGGCGGTTGTGAGCCCTTAACCGCCCGTTCGTTACCTATGGCGAACGCTGTGTTTGCGCTCACCCTGAACCCAGTCACAGACCAGATACAAGTTTTTACAACAGCAGCGCGCTCTCGAACGCCTCAAGGTGATTTTGGGAACCGGCCAGCAAATTGTCATAGACGCTGGCCAGCGCTGTGCCCTCGACCGCTTCGGCTGCCTCGACGATATCGACCATATCTTTTTCTTCAATCATCACGCCAACAGCCAGCGCATCCGTAACTGACAGACTACCCGTTTCGAGCAACGAGTCATACAGACTCTGGAGGTCTTCGTTAACGAACGTTCCGCTCGGCTCAAACAAGAACTCGTCCACGTCCACACCCATCTTGTCAGCTTTATTGACAAGCGCTTCGAAGTGCTTGTCCTCAGATTCGGCTATATTGTCAAAAATCTGGAGGCCATAGAGATCGTAGAAGGCTTCGTAGATGTCCCCCGCGAGCTTTTCCTCCTCAATCATGTAAAGCAGTTCGCTGATTACATCTTCACTATACGTGACAGAAACGGTCTGCGTGTTCGCCTCGCTCTTGCCCACGTCAACTGTGCTCTGCCCGCCAATGGGCTTCTCAAACTTCTGAGCGAATCCAAACATTTTTCCGGTTTCCGTAAATGCTGAACTTTTCATGTCTTGTTCCTCGCAAGATTAGGTATGCTTTCAGTTGATTTCGATATATTCCAATATTAATATGTTTTCGGCTTGGTGCAATGTGCCAAATGTGGCTGAGCCAATATCTGCCAGTGGATAAGCAAGGTCTTGCATGTGGAATGAACCTGAAGCACCTGGTCCGACAATGTGACGCACTTCCACATACCGGTCGTTTTAGCCCACCAATGCCGTTTCAATTTCAGTCGCAGGCTTTCACGCCCCGGTAACACAATACTCCGGTCGCTCTATTCATCTGCCCGGCTCTGCTCAACGGGCCTTTTGGTACGTACGGAGTATGCACAGAATGAGTGCGGATCGCGTCCCCGACCAGCCCGGAAAACACCAGTGTTAACGCACGATTCGCCGACTGAGCCGCAAAACCCACACTCCCCGTTGTGCGACCTGTCCGCTTACCTAAAAAAAGGGCAAGACCGCGCGGTCCTGCCCAAGGGGCGGCGTCCGGGGAGGAGCCGCAAGGCCCGTCTTAGTGGCGGGCGAATCGATACCCGCGATCTCGCAGGCATCGCGGGTCGTAAGCGGCACGGCTTTTGCGGCCATCCCAGTAATCCAGGCGACAGACCCTGGGCAGTGTATCGCTGTAGGCATATTGATTCCGCAGGCACCCGGCACCAAACAGGCTGCGTTGATGGCCATGGACGGGCAATCTGCGCAGACAGTGCTGGGGCAGATCATAGCGGGTAACTGCCTGAGGCAGCGGTCGCGGCGACAAAGGTTGATTGCGGGAAACAACAGGGCGACTGCGTTTCTTGTGGACCGCTGTACCGATGAACGCGAGGGCGGCGAGCCCGGCAAGCAACCTGGCCGTATCGCCATCAGCGCGGGCGGGGACTGCGGAAAGGCCAGTGATGGCCAGAGCCGTGGAAAGGATGAGAGCAATGAATTTGCGGTGCATGGGGTCAGCTCCGGATTGGAATGAACAGGATGCCCGCGTGATGTGGGCGGATGATGCCCCGACTTTGGGTGATTGGGCGCAAGACAGGCAATATCGGGCGAATGTTATCGAATATCGCCTTTGCAAATCCTTGTTGTTATTGAAAAACCATGCACGCCAAAGCAGGATAGAGGCATGAGACATCCATTGATCCCCCTTGCCCTGATCGTTTTTTCCGCCATGCCCAGGGCCGTGTCAGCAGCGGAATGTTACGCCGATTACAAGGCCAAGAAAGACAATCCGCTGCGGCTGCATTACGGCGTCATTCAGGTGCAGGGCACCTGCAAACCCGAGCCCGCCAAAGCTGAGGTTTCGGCACGGCTGGCCCAGGGCGGCTGGACACTGTTGAACATATTGTCTGTCTTTGGCCCCGAAGGTCTGGACGAAAGGAGAACCAATGCGGGAAGCTTCTATCTCCGCTTCTGAGGCACGCCGGTCCGGCACAAAAATAGTCAGCTACGGCATTGTGGCGATCGTCGCAGTGCTGGCTGTGGCGGCGACGGTTCTGTTCATGACATTACCGGATGCCAATGCCTTCAATGCACGGGTCGAACAGCTTTTCGTTGAAAATGATCTGACCACCAAGGCCGAGATTAAGCTGTTGGAAATCCTTGCCCAGTCCGGCACTGCCTTTTCTGACACATTGGCCAGCTATCGGATGGTGATATTTGTACTGTTGGTGTTTGCCACGGCGATGATGATCGCGGCATTGGTTTTTCTGGTCATGCTGGTCACTCTGAACCGCCGCATGGCCCAGATCGAACGCACCGGAATTCAGGTTAATTCCTTGTTGATCAGCCGAGAAGAGAACACCGTTTATCTCAACAACCTCGACTTCAAACTGACGCCCGCAGCCATGGAAACCCTGTCCGTTCTGGCAGAGGCGCGGATGGATGACGATGTCCTGTCCGGAGCCGAGATCGAAGCCGTCGTGTCCAGTCGCAGCGCCGCCGATTGCGACGAGGCCGCCGGAGCGACCCGAATCAAACGGCTGCGCGATACGCTGGGCAACCAGATGGTCAGCGAATTGCTGGTCAAGAACATCGCCCGGCGCGGCTATATGCTGGCCATTGAAAAGGACGTGATTCAGATGGTCTGATAGGCACCATCAGTGATTAGGCGACATCCTTTGCCCGGATTCTTGCGGGTTCGGGCGCGGCGCACCTTCGCGACAACCGCAGTCGGCTTGGTGATCATAGATCAATTCATCATGAACCTGCGGGCAGATCTGTACATTCTGACCCGGCGGCACATGTGAGGTACCCGGCGGGTTAGTGAAACCGGCGCAAACACGGGCGCAGAAACACCATTCGGGCGTCGCAACTGACTTGCCGCCAAACATCCGTCCGGCCCACGCGTCCGATGCGCCGGACAAAGCCAGAACCAGACCAATCGCCAATATTGCGAATAATGTTCTCACTTTAACTCTCTTCATGGCGACACCCTTGATCTTCTTCCAACTTCACACACAGGTCAACTTTGTCACCGCCCCCTTGGAAATGGCGCGCGCCGGGGCCATCTTTGAACTTGCAGAGTAAACCAGAAAAGACCGGGATTCATGAACGTCCACACCCCCGACCAGAAAATCGGCTATGGCATTGACATTCTGCCCCTTCCAGGCCGGGTAGCAGCTTGGCGCAATGGTGTGCTGCTGGCGTCCAGCATCAATGCCAAGGTAATGTATGAAACCCGTCTGAGGCCAACGATCTATTTCCCGGCCGAAGATGTAATGGTGAACCTGAGCGACCAGACCGATTTGCAGACTTTTTGCCCGTTCAAGGGCACTGCCAGATATCGCGACATGAATCTGGAAGGTCAAACCATCGACAACGCGGTTTGGAGTTACGACAATGCCTTGCCAGAAAGCCGGGGGATTCAGGGCCATATCGGGTTCATGACCGACGCTGATATCACTGTTGATATTGGTGAGAATACTCTGGACTCAGCAGAAGATGGCCATATCAGCGGCCCATTGATCGACTGGCTGCTGCGCGATGCCGCTTCTTTATCCACTCCTGAGGCGTTGACCGAAGCGCTGGTTGAGAAATTGACGCAGCATGGTGTGGCCATATCGCGCTTTGCCGTAATGATCTGGTCGCTGCATCCACAGATTGTCGGGAAAAACTATGTCTGGGAAAAAGAGACCGGCGAAGTTACCACCTTTGCTCCAGGTCATGAAATCCACGACCACCCGGCTTTTCAGAACAGCCCACTGTTGCACGTATCGCGTGGCCTTGGTGGCGTGCGTCAAAAATTGGACGATGCGCATTTTTCCAACCGCTATTCGATAATGCAGGAACTGAAAAACAAGGGGGCGACCGATTATGTTGCCATGCCTCTCAAGTTTTCCGACGGGCGTACCAATGTGCTTACCATGACTTGCGATCACCCGGACGGGTTCACGACGGCCAATCTTGGTCTGGTGTTTGAATGTGCCTCGGTGATCGGCAGGTATTATGAAGTGTTCACACAAAAGGAAAACGCCCGGTCGTTGCTGGAAACATATGTGGGCAAACGCACAGGCGCGAGGGTGCTGGGCGGCGAGATCAGGCGCGGTGACGGTGATGACATTGATGCGGCCATCATGTTTTGCGACCTGCGCGATTCTACCCGATTGGAAGAGACCTTGGGGCGCGCGGCGTATATCAAACTGTTGAACCAGTTTTTTGAAACAACATCGACCATCATTCAGGACCATGATGGCGAGGTCCTCAAGTTTATTGGCGATGCGGTGCTGGCTGTGTTTCCGGCCAACGCCGGGGCCGAAGCCGCCTGCGCCCAGGCCTTGCAATCAGCACGCGAGATCGTTGAGCGCTTGGAGGACATTGCCAACGAAGAGGGCAATCATCGTTGTGAATGTGCCATCGGAATCGCATTTGGGCAGGTGACCTATGGCAATGTCGGCTCGCGAGAGCGACTGGATTTCACGGTGATTGGTCGGGCCGCAAATATTGCGGCGCGGCTGGGTGATTACGGAAAAATAATCGACCGCAGGATAGTTGTGTCACAAGAAGTGGCAGGCCCCTGTGCCGTCGCCGGTGCGGAAATGAGCGACCTGGGACCGGTATCCTTGCACAATGTTTCTCGCCCGGTTCAGTGCTTTGCGATTGCGGCCAACCCAAACATTTCAACGTAAGTATAGAACGCTTCGCCCAGAGGCGGCCCTGTTTTTCGGCCAGTTTGCAGCCTGAGAAAGGTGGGTCAGTCTTTCAGACTCGCGGTAACGTAATTCACGCTAAGATCCCTGCTGGAAATGCGCCAACTCCAGCTGACCGGGTTAAACGCAAACCCTTTGCGGTCAACGGGCTTTAACCCTGCGTCTGACAGCAGTTCGAACAACTCATCCGGAGTGATGAATTTCGACCAATCATGGGTGCCGCGTGGCAGCCAGCGCATGATCGCCTCGGCCCCGACAATGGCCACCGCATAGGATTTGGGATTGCGGTTGATGGTGGAACACAGCATCAACCCGCCCGGCTTCAACAAGTCCCGACAAGCAATCAGAAACGTCAATGGGTCGGCCACATGTTCAACCACTTCCATGTTCAGCACCACGTCGAACTGTTCACCAGCGGCGGCAAGTGCCTCGGCGGTATCGTGGCGATAATCAATGGTCAGCCCGGATTGTTCCGCGTGAATACGNGCAACCGGGAGGTTCCCNGCAGCGGCATCGGCCCCAATCACATCCGCCCCCAGCCGGGCCATCGGTTCGCTTAGCAATCCTCCGCCGCAGCCGATGTCCAGGATTCGCAAGCCAGCGAACGGTGTGGGGCCATTCAGATCGCGGTCGAACTCTGCGGCAATTTGAGCGGTGATATAGTCAAGCCGGCAAGGGTTCAGCATGTGCAAAGGTTTGAATTTCCCGGCCGGATCCCACCATTCGGCGGCCATTGCCTCGAATTTTGCGACTTCCGATGGGTCAACTGTGGACTGAGGCGCTTGCATTCCTGTCTCCGTGTGCTCTTTTATGCACTGCAACTTATATAGGTCTGTAATGGACAAATACCCTGACCAAAAGCGCACAGTTCAATTTCTCTACCCGCCAATCGAGCCATTCGATCAGCGGATGGTCGAAGTGGGGCAAGGGCATAAGCTGTATGTGGAGCAAAGCGGTAACCCGAACGGGGAGCCGGTTGTCGTTTTGCATGGCGGTCCCGGTGGCGGATGCAGCCCGGCGATGCGGCGGTATTTTGATCCGAAAATATACAGGGTGATTCTGTTTGACCAGCGTGGGTGTGGCCTGTCGCGCCCGCATGCCTCGGTCGAGGACAACACGACCTGGCGTCTGGTGGACGACATCGAGAAAATCCGGCGGGTGCTGGAAATCGACGCCTGGATGGTTTTTGGCGGAAGCTGGGGCGCGACGCTGGCGCTGGTTTATGCCCAGACCCACCCCGGTCGGGTTCGCCATCTGGTTTTGCGTGGCGTGTTCCTAATGACCAAAGGGGAGCTGGACTGGTTCTATGGCGGCGGGGCTGGCAAGTTCTGGCCAGAAACCTGGGCGCGGTTCGTGTCATTGATACCCGAGGATGAACGGTCTGACCTTATCGCCGCGTATCATCGGCGTTTGTTTTGCGGCGACAAGACCGAGGAAATCCGCTATGGTCGCAACTGGTCGGCTTGGGAGAATGCGCTGGCTTCGATCCATTCAAGCGGCCTGTCAGGGGAAAGCCCGGGGGAGTATGCCCGCGCATTTGCCCGCATAGAGAATCACTATTTCATAAATGGCGGTTTTTTGGATTTTGACGGGCAGATCCTGGCAAATATGGGCCGGATTTCGCATATTCCCGGCGTAATTGTGCAGGGGCGCTATGATATGATTTGCCCGCCGGTGTCTGCCTGGAAGATAAATGAACTGTGGCCCGCAAGCGAGCTGAGGATGGTACGCAATGCCGGTCATGCACAGTCCGAGCCAGGGATCAGTGCCGAATTGGTTCGGGTTACGGACCAGATAGCCAAGGTTGCGAACTGAAATGACCCGTCTTGATCGACGTTCCCTTTTTACTTCCGGCGCTGCGGCCGCGTTGCTGACCGCGTCCGGCGTGTCTTTGGATGCTGCGCCCCGTTCCGGCGGGCGGTTGCGGCTGGCAGTGGCCCGAGAGGATGATACCCTGAACCGCGTGGCCCGGGGTGCCGTGTTTGATACGTTGACCGAAGTTGCCCCGGACGGGGCCTTGCGCGGTGAACTGACCAGCCATTGGCAGGGGAATTCAGACGCTCGCGAATGGCTGTTCGATCTGCGCCAGGGGGTCGGTTTTCACGATGGAACGACGTTGGGTGCCGGGGACGTGGCTGCGTCGATCCAAGCGCATAGCAACGTTTTGCAGGATGTGATTGCGATTGAAGCGGTTGACCAGTGGCAAGTTAGGGTGGAACTGAAACACGGCAACTCGGATTTGCCATATATATTGGCCCATCCAGCGCTGATCATTGCGCCGAATGGTCAGGTGGATCTGCCTTTGTCCGCAGCGGTTGGTACAGGGCTGTACCGGGTTGGACGCGTACAGGAGGGGCGGCATTTTCTGGGTCACCGGGTCAAGTCTCATTACAAGGACGGGTCTGCCGGTTGGGTGGATTCGGTTGAGATCATCGTCATCCCGCGCGCGGATGTCCGTGCCGAGGCGTTGCGGGATGGATACGTGGACGTGGCATCCCTTCCCTTGCCTGACGGCTTGTTGGGGAGGGGCGATTTTCAGTATTACCCCTCAGCGAAAGAAATGGCGCTGGCGGCGCATCATGGCATCGGTGTGCCGAAGAATATCGGCTGGCAAAGTGCTTTGGATGACGGGCGCATTGCAGAGCGATGGTGGAAGTTGCGGGCCTGATCCATTGAGATCTTTTCGCAAAAGGCTGATTTGTCACCGCAACGAGTTGTCTTTCCGGACAATGCCCCTTAATGCCCCTTGCAGACTCACCCAACCCGGTTTATATCCCCCTCCAACAGCGGCGCGCTGGGGTCCAAACCCAACGCCCACCGGGAATTCCAACGGGCCGCGCGCCCGTTTTTTTGTGCCTGATCACCTGATGGACACCATGACCAACGACCTGATTGCAAAAGCTGCGATTGACCGCCGGATGGCCGAGATCATCACCCCTGTTCTTGAGGACATGGGCTATGAGCTGGTGCGCGTGCGGCTGATGTCGGGCAAGGCAACGACGTTGCAGATAATGGCCGACAAGCCAAACGGCGGTATCGAAGTTGACGATTGCGCCGCTATTTCCAATGCTGTCAGTGCGACGCTGGATGTCGAAGACCCTATTCTGGATGCCTACACGCTTGAGGTGTCGAGCCCCGGCATCGATCGTCCTCTGACAAGGCTCAAGGATTTCGAGACATACGAGGGTTACGAGGCCAAGCTGGAAACCGCCGAACTTCAGGGCGGGCAGAGACGTTTCAAGGGCGTGTTGGCTGGTATTGATGGCGAGGACGTGCTGATCAACATCGAAGAAGGCACAATTGGCCTGCAATTTGACTGGCTGAGCGAGGCCAAGCTGGTGTTGACGGATGATCTGATCAAGGAAATGCTGCGCCAACGCAAGGTGGCCGGCACCCTGAACGACGACACGCTGAACGAAGATAAATTTGACGAGATCGAGACCGAAGGGTCTGACCAGGAGGATACATAGATGGCAATTACCTCTGCAAACCAGCTTGAGCTGTTGCAAACCGCCGAGGCCGTGGCCCGCGAAAAGATGATCGAGCCGGGACTGGTGATCGAAGCCATGGAAGAGAGCCTCGCCCGCGCTGCCAAAAGTCGTTACGGGGCCGAGATGGACATTCACGTGGCCATCGACCGAAAGACCGGCAAGGCAACGTTTACCCGCGTGCGCACCGTGGTCGAAGATGAAGAACTTGAGAATTATCAGGCCGAGTTCACAGTTAAAGACGCCAAACAGTATATGGCGGATCCCAAAGTTGGTGATCAGTTCATCGAAGAAGTGCCGCCTGTGGAAATGGGCCGGATTGCCGCCCAGTCAGCCAAGCAGGTAATCCTGCAAAAGATCCGCGAAGCCGAACGGGACCGCCAGTTCGAGGAATTCAAGGACCGCGCCGGGACTATCATCAACGGTCTGGTCAAGCGCGAGGAATACGGCAACGTCATCGTTGATGTGGGTGCGGGCGAAGCTATCCTGCGCCGCAACGAGAAGATTGGCCGCGAAAGCTATCGTCCCAACGACCGGATCCGCTGTTACATCAAGGACGTGCGTCGCGAGCCGCGCGGGCCGCAGATTTTCCTGTCGCGTACAGCGCCGGAGTTCATGGCCGAGTTGTTCAAGATGGAAGTGCCGGAAATCTATGATGGCATCATCGAAATCAAGGCCGTTGCCCGCGACCCCGGAAGCCGCGCCAAGATTGCCGTCATTTCCTATGATGGCTCGATCGACCCAGTGGGTGCCTGTGTGGGTATGCGCGGTAGTCGTGTTCAGGCCGTGGTGAACGAGCTTCAGGGCGAAAAGATCGACATCATCCCATGGAACGAAGATCAGCCAACATTCCTGGTGAATGCGCTGCAACCTGCCGAAGTGACCAAGGTGGTTCTGGACGAAGAGGCCGAGCGTATCGAGGTTGTGGTGCCCGAGGAGCAGCTCAGCCTGGCGATTGGCCGGCGCGGTCAGAACGTGCGGCTGGCATCGCAGTTGACTGGTCTTGATATCGACATCATGACAGAAGTGGAAGAAAGCGCACGCCGCCAGGCCGAGTTTGAAACGCGCACTGGTCTGTTCATGGAGGCGCTGGACCTAGACGAATTCTTTGCCCAACTTCTGGTGTCCGAAGGCTTTACCAATCTTGAAGAAGTCGCCTATGTCGAGATTGACGAATTGCTGGTTATCGAAGGCGTGGATGAAGATACCGGGAAAGAACTTCAGGCGCGCGCGCGCGATTACCTTGAGGCACAGGCCAAAGCTGCGTTGGACAACGCCCGCGCCCTAGGCGTTGAGGATAGCCTTATTGAATTCGAGGGCCTGACTCCCCAAATGATAGAGGCGCTAGCCAAAGATAATGTAAAAACACTGGAAGACTTTGCGACCTGCGCAGATTGGGAACTATCCGGAGGTTGGACCACGGTCGACGGCGAACGGGTTAAGGATGACGGTATTCTGGAACCTTTCGATATGTCGCTGGAAGAGGCCCAACATCTGGTTATGACGGCTCGCATTTTGCTGGGCTGGGTTGATCCGGTTGATCTGGAAGCCGAAGAGGAAGACGCCGAAACCGCAGAAAATCCTGATGATCAGACAGCGGAGGCTGGGGCCTGATCTCAGGCCCTGGGGGTTTGAGAATGGGTCGCAGTGGCAACTCAAGGGATCACGATGATGGTCCGGAACGCAAGTGCATTGCCACAGGCGAAGTTCAGCCGAAGTTCGGGTTGATCCGCTTTGTGGCAGGTCCGGATGGTCAGGTTGTCCCTGATATCATGGGCAAACTGCCGGGGCGTGGTGTCTATGTGGCGGCGGACAGGTCGGCACTTGAACGCGCCGTGGCGAAAAAGCTGTTTGCACGGGCGTTGAAGAAACCGGTTCAGGTGTCGGATGATCTGGCTGATGAGGTCGAAAGGCAATTGGTGCGGCGTGTAATCACGCTTATTTCTTTGGCACGAAAGTCCGGGGATGCCGTTGCCGGCTATGAAAAAGTAAAGGACTGGCTGGCCAAGGAAGAGGCGCAGGTTCTGATTCAGGCGGTGGATGGTTCGGGCCGGGGAAAATCGAAACTTAGTACGCCGCACTATGGCAGTTATATCGGCTGGCTGACTGCGGACGAGTTGGGCATGGCATTTGGGCGTCAAACTGTGATACATGCGGCGCTCGCCTCTGGTGGACTCGAGCAACGTGTTGTAGAGGAAGCGCAGCGCCTAAAGGGCATGCGTGCAAAAGATGGCGGCAGGGGCCGCCCGGAAGGAATAAAAGCTTGATGAGCGATAGTGACGGCAAAAAGACATTGGGTCTGCGTGGGGGTTCCCGTCCGGGGAACGTGAAACAGAGTTTCAGCCACGGGCGGACCAAGAATGTCGTGGTGGAAACCAAACGTAAACGTGTGGTTGTTCCCAAGCCAGGTGCCGGAAAACCATCCGGAACGCCCAATTCGCCGGTGGGTAGCCCTTCGCGTCGCCCGGCCGGTATTTCTGATACCGAAATGGACCGCCGCCTGAAGGCTGTCCAGGCCGCCAAGGCGCGCGAGGTCGAAGAAGCGGCCAATCGTGAAGCTGCCGAAAAAGCCCGCGCCGAAGATCGCGAGCGCCGGCGCGCAGAGATCGAAGCCAAAGAGCGCGAAGAAAAAGAGCGCGAAGAGCGGGCGAAAGCCAAGGCCGAGGATGCAGAGCGTGAAAAACGCAAAGCCGAGGCGGAAGCTCAGCGTGCCGCGGCGACCCCGGAAGAAACCCCGGAAGCCGGCAAAGGTCCGCGAACCGGTGCCAGTAAGCCTGCCCCGGCGGCCGCAACTCCACGCAAGACCGACCGCGAACAACGCCCGACCCGCAACAAGGGTCGTGACGATGGTCGTCGTTCCGGCAAGCTGACGCTGAACCAAGCGCTGCGCGGCGGCGAAGGTGGCCGCCAGCGGTCCATGGCTGCGATGAAGCGCAAGCAGGAACGCGCCCGCCAGAAGGCCATGGGCGGCAGTGTCGAGCGGGAAAAGGTTGTGCGTGACGTACAGTTGCCCGAAGCCATTGTCGTATCAGAGCTGGCCAACCGTATGGCCGAACGCGTTGGCGAGGTTGTCAAATCCTTGATGAACATGGGTCTCATGGTCACGCAGAACCAGACCATTGACGCCGATACCGCCGAACTGATCATCGAAGAATTCGGCCACAATGTGGTGCGTGTATCGGATGCCGATGTGGAGGATGTGATCAAAGAGGCCGAGGACAAGCCCGAAGACCTGCAACCGCGCCCACCGGTCATCACCATCATGGGCCATGTGGACCACGGCAAGACTTCGCTGCTGGATGCGATTCGCAAGACCAAGGTTGTGTCGGGCGAGGCTGGCGGAATTACACAGCATATCGGTGCCTATCAGGTAACCACCGACAGTGGCGCGGTTCTCAGCTTTCTGGACACGCCCGGCCACGCGGCCTTTACCTCGATGCGGTCGCGCGGTGCTCAGGTGACGGATATCGTTGTTCTGGTTGTTGCTGCGGATGATGCGGTCATGCCTCAGACCATCGAGGCGATCCACCATGCCAAGGCGGCGCAGGTGCCGATGATCGTGGCAATCAACAAAATCGACCGCCCCGACGCCGACCCCGATAAAGTGCGCACCGATCTGTTGCAGCACGAAGTGATTGTCGAAAAGATGTCCGGCGAAGTGCAGGATGTCGAAGTCAGCGCCATCACTGGTCAGGGTCTGGACGAATTGCTTGATGCCATCGCGTTGCAGGCGGAAATTCTGGAGCTGAAAGCCAACCCGAACCGCGCCGCAAGTGGCGCTGTAATCGAGGCCAAGCTAGATGTCGGCCGTGGCCCTGTGGCGACGGTTCTGGTTCATAACGGCACGCTGAAGCAGGGCGACATCTTTGTGGTCGGGGAACAATGGGGCAAAGTGCGCGCCATGGAGAACGACAGGGGCGAGCGGATCAAGTCCGCCGGCCCGTCGGTTCCGGTCGAAGTGCTTGGCCTTAACGGCACACCCGAGGCCGGCGATGTCCTCAACGTCACCGACACCGAGGCACAGGCCCGCGAAATCGCCGAGTACCGCGCGCAGGCGGCCAAGGACAAACGCGCCGCCGCCGGTGCCGCGACCACGCTGGAACAGCTGATGGCCAACGCCAAGGCGGACGAAGATGTCAGCGAACTGCCGATACTGGTCAAGGCCGATGTGCAGGGTTCGGCCGAGGCCATCGTTCAGGCGATGGAAAAGATTGGCAATGACGAGGTGCGCGTGCGGGTTCTGCATTCAGGAGTTGGTGCGATCACCGAAACCGATGTAGGTCTGGCCGAGGCATCAGGCGCACCGATCATGGGCTTTAACGTGCGTGCCAATGCCAGTGCACGCAACACGGCCAACCAAAAGGGCGTCGAGATCCGGTATTATTCGGTGATCTACGATCTGGTCGATGATGTGAAGGCGGCTGCGAGTGGCTTGCTGAGCGCCGAAATTCGCGAGAAATTTATCGGCTACGCGACCATCAAAGAGGTGTTCAAGGTCACCGGTATCGGCAAGGTTGCCGGGTGTCTGGTTACCGAGGGTGTGGCGCGCCGTTCGGCTGGCGTACGCCTGTTGCGCGACAATGTGGTTATCCACGAGGGCACGCTGAAAACACTCAAGCGTTTCAAGGACGAAGTGCCCGAGGTTCAATCCGGTCAGGAATGCGGTATGGCGTTCGAGAACTATGATGACATCCGTGCCGATGACGTGATCGAGATTTTCGAACGTGAGGAAGTAACCCGCACGCTGGAGTAACCTGTGGTTAACCGGGAAAGCTAAGAAGGGGCGCAACCTGCCGGTTGTGCCCCTAAATCGTTTGTGGAAACACTTGGTGTTTGACATTGACGACTGGTCAAAGCCAGTCGCGCAGCAGGGGAATCAGGGGAATATCAGCCGGTGGCATTGGATAATCACGCAGGTTTTGCGCCCGCACCCATTTCAGCACCTGACCTTCCCTGGGCATTGGTATGCCCTCCCATTTGCGACAAGCAAACAGGGGCATCAACAGGTGAAAATCGTCATAGCTGTGACTGGCAAAGCTAAGTGGTGCCAGGCACGAGGACCAGGTATTGATCCCCAACTCTTCATCCAGTTCGCGGATCAGGGCGGTTTCGGGGGTTTCGCCGGGCTCAATCTTGCCGCCGGGAAATTCCCACAAACCAGCCATGGATTTACCTGCCGGGCGCTGGGCCAGCAGAACCCGTCCATCCACGTCGATCAGGGCGACCGCCGAAACAAGAACCGTCTTCATTCGCGGGTATCCGGCAGGGTCTTCACGACCGGTAATCCGCGTTGATGTCGATATACCCATGGGTCAGGTCACAGGTCCATATTGTTGCTTGCCCGGTCCCAAGCCCCAGGTCGACGCCAATCACCAGTTCCTGACCCTTCATGTGTGTCGCCGCGTCCTCTTCCCGGTAATCGGGGCTGACCCAGCCCTTTTCGGCCACCAGCACATCACCAAACCAGATGCTTAGTAAATCACGATCCGCCGCCGCGCCGGATTTACCGATCGCCATGACCACCCGGCCCCAATTGGGGTCTTCTCCGGCGATGGCGGTCTTGACCAAAGGTGAATTTGCAATTGATAGCCCATGGGTCTTGGCATCGGCATCCGAAGCGGCTCCGGTCACGCGGATTTCCACGAATTTGCTCGCCCCTTCACCATCACGCACCACCTGTTGCGCCAGGTCCAGCATGACGCCATGCAAGGCGACGGCAAAGTCCGGTTTGCCAGTGGCGTCCACGCCCGACGCCCCGGTGGCGCATAACATCAAGCTGTCTGAAGTCGAGGTATCGCTGTCCACAGTGATGCAGTTGAATGTGCGGTCGGCCAGATCGCCTAACAGTGCTTGTAACTCGGCCTGTTCCACTTGCGCGTCTGTAAAGATATAGACAAGCATCGTGGCCATGTCCGGTGCGATCATGCCAGATCCTTTGGCAATCCCAGCAATAGACACTGTTTTTTCACCAATCTGTACTTGTGTGCCGGCCCCTTTGGCGAAGGTATCAGTGGTCATGATCGCCTGCGCGGCTGCCTCGATTGTATCATCCTGCAATCTGGCAGAAAGTTCGGCCAGTTTGTCGGTGATACGGGAATGCGGCAAAGGCTCTCCGATGACACCGGTTGAGGCGGTGAACACGCGGCGCACCGGAATGGATGTAAGACCGGCGACTTTTTGTGTGATCTCGGCCACCGAATCCTGACCGTAGTGCCCGGTAAAGGCATTTGCATTGCCGGAATTGACCAGAATAGCCGCGCCCGCTTTGTTGGGCCCGCCCAGTTTTGCCTGACAGTCCAGAACCGGCGCGGCGCGGGTGGCAGATTTTGTGAAGACCCCGGCAATAGTCGTGCCGGCATCCATTACTGCCAGCATGACATCTGTCCGGCCCTGATATTTGACACCGGCCTCAGCCGTTGCAAAACGCACCCCGGCAATTACTGGCAGATCAGGAAAACCGGACGGGGCAAGAGGAGAGCGGGGCAAAGTGTTGGCCATGGATTCAGTTTTCGATCAGGCTCAGATCGCGAATCACCTCAGGATTCAGCCCCTCAATTTCGACGCGCTCGATCTCGGCCTTTGCGGTCAGGTCTTCAATCGCGTCTTCAACGGCATTCTGTTGCAACTCGCCAGCCAATTCATCCCGGACTTCGTCCAATTCGGGTGCCGCGCTTTTTCGTTTTTCGAACAAAGTGACAACGTGCCAGCCAAATTGCGTCTGCACCGGGTCTGAAATCTCACCCGGTACAAGGGTGACAATGGCGGACTCGAATTCCGGCACCATGGCTCCGAGGCCAAACCAACCCAGATCGCCGCCACCCGGACCCGAGGGGCCAGTAGATTTTTCCTTGGCGGTTTCCGTGAAATCAGCACCAGCATCCAGGTCGGCCTTGATTGCTTTTGCCTCGTCTTCTGTCTCGACCAGAATATGCGCTGCGTGGAATTCGTCAGCGCCAAAACCACTGGCGTATTTGGTATCATAGGCGGCCTGCACGTCTGCTTCGCCGCCAGCCCCGGACATTATTTGTTCAATCGCATCAGCCGCCAAAAGCGAGCGCCGTTCGTTTTCAAGTTGCAGGTGGACCAGGCGCGGAACATCTCCGGTACGCGATTGTTCCAGCGCCGTTTGCTGGATCAGCTGATCAAGGATCGCGCCATACAAAATGTCTGCCGACACCTGCTGGTACTTTTGCGGCAAGGTGGCGCGGGCGATGATTATATGGCCCAACGTGATCTCTTGGCCGTTCACCCGGGCAACCACGGTTTCAGCGTCAGGCGCGGCAGCAACAGGCAGCGCCAAATGCGCGAGCAAAGCAAGAGTGGGCAGAAAAGTGAGACCTTTGGGCATGGATTCTTCCTATTCGGGGGGCCACGGCGGGGCGTGGCGTTGACACTGTTTGACCCGGACCTTACATCGCCTTGTGGCTTATTGCAGGACCGACGCTTGCTCTCGTATCTATGGGTTGCAGGCAGGGCGGGCAAGACTGTGAAAACCATGATTTTTGCAAAGGCGTTGGAGTGAGCATGCTGGGTATCGGAACAATCGCCAAAAAGGTGTTCGGAACGCCGAACGACCGCAAGATCAAGGCGACAAGGCCGCTGGTTGAACAGATCAATGCACTGGAACCCGAGTTCGAAAAGCTGAGCGACGACGGGCTGAAGGCTAAGACAGAAGAATTGGTTAAAAGGGTCATGGACGGGGCCGACCTTGACGATCTGCTTCCTGAAGCTTTTGCCAATTGCCGCGAGGCCGCCAAACGGGCGCTGGGCCTGCGGGCCTTCGATGTGCAGCTGATGGGCGGGATTTTCCTGCATCAGGGCAACATTGCCGAAATGAAGACCGGCGAAGGAAAGACCCTGGTTGCCACGTTCCCCGCCTATCTGAACGCGCTAGGAGGCAAGGGTGTCCATGTGGTCACGGTCAACGAGTACTTGGCCAAACGTGACTCTGAATGGATGGGCAAGGTTTTTACCGCCCTGGGTCTGACCAGCGGTGTAATCTGGTCCGGCATGGGTCAGGAAGAAAAGCTGGCCGCATATGGCAGTGACATCACCTATGGCACCAACAACGAATTCGGCTTTGATTACCTGCGCGACAACATGAAGTCCGAACTGTCCGAGGTTCTTCAGAAACACCACAACTTTGCCATCGTCGACGAAGTAGACAGTATCCTGATTGACGAGGCCCGCACGCCGCTGATCATCTCGGGCCCCTCCGAAGACCGGTCTGAACTTTATCAGTCGGTTGACGCGGTCATCCCGCTGCTGACGGAAGAACATTTCGAACTCGACGAAAAGACCCGCGGTGTTACCTTTACCGATGAAGGCAACGAGTTTCTGGAAGAGCAGCTTTTGGTGCGTGACCTTCTTGAAGAGGGCCGCTCGCTTTATGACCCCGAAAGCACCACCGTGGTGCATCACGTCAACCAGGGGCTTCGGGCGCACAAGCTGTTCCAGAAGGACAAAGACTATATCATACGCGATGATCAGGTGGTGCTGATCGACGAATTCACCGGACGGATGATGCCGGGCCGGCGCCTGTCTGATGGGTTACATCAGGCGATTGAGGCGAAAGAACACGTTGAGATTCAGCCGGAAAACGTCACCCTCGCTTCGGTCACGTTCCAGAATTTTTTCCGCCTTTATGACAAGCTGGCCGGGATGACTGGTACTGCCCTGACCGAAGCCGAGGAATTTGGCGAGATTTACGGGCTGGGTGTGGTCGAGGTTCCGACCAATTTGCCCATCGCACGCGAGGACAAGGATGACAGGGTTTTCCGTACTGCGCGTGAGAAATACCAGGGCATGATCGAACAGGTCATCAAAGCCCACGAAAAGGGCCAGCCGGTCCTGGCCGGGACCACCTCGATCGAGAAATCCGAGATGCTCAGCCAAATGCTGACCGAAGCGGGGATCAAGCATAATGTGCTGAACGCCCGCCAACACGAGAAAGAAGCCCAGATCGTGGCAGATGCGGGTCGTCTGGGCGCGGTCACAATCGCCACCAACATGGCCGGGCGCGGCACTGACATCCAATTGGGTGGCAATGTCGAGATGAATGTGCTCCAGGCTTTGACCGAAGATCCCGAAGCTGATCCGGAAGCACTGCGGGCTGCCGAAGAGGCGCGCCATGCCGAGGAAAAGAAAAAGGTAATCGAGGCGGGCGGGCTTTATGTAATGGCATCCGAACGTCATGAGAGCCGGCGCATCGACAACCAGCTACGTGGTCGTTCGGGCCGTCAGGGCGATCCGGGGTGCACCGTGTTTTACCTGAGCCTCGAAGATGATCTGATGCGAATCTTTGGGTCAGAGAGACTTGAAAAAGTTCTGACCACACTTGGCCTCAAGGAGGGTGAGGCGATTATTCACCCTTGGGTGAACAAGTCTCTTGAGCGTGCGCAAGCCAAGGTTGAGGGTCGCAACTTCGACATGCGCAAGAACATCCTCAAGTTCGATGATGTAATGAACGACCAGCGCAAGGTGATCTTTGGACAGCGGCGCGAAATCATGGCCGCTGATGACTTGTCTGACATTGTCGCCGATATGCGACATCAGGTGATCGACGATCTGATAGATGCCTATATGCCGCCGAAATCCTATGCCGATCAGTGGGACACCGAAGGGCTTTATGCTCAGGTCATCGAAAAGCTGGGCGTCAATGAACCGGTCATGGAATGGGCCGCCGAAGAAGGCGTGGATGACGAAGAAATCCGCGAGCGTTTGGTCAAGGCGACGGATGAAATGATGGCCAAAAAGGCCGTGGCCTTTGGCCCTGAAACCATGCGCACCATTGAAAAACAGATTTTGCTGCAATCCATCGACACCAAATGGCGTGAACATCTGTTGACGCTGGAGCATCTGCGTTCAGTCGTCAGTTTTAGGGGTTATGCCCAGCGCGACCCCCTGAACGAATATAAGAACGAAGGTTTTCAACTGTTTGAAAACTTGCTGGATGGGCTGCGGGAAACCGTGACCGAGAACCTGGCGCGGGTCCGTCCGCTGAGTGAAGACGAGCAACGCCAGATGATGGAGCAAGCGGCTGCTCAGCAGGGTCTGGCACCGGACGAGGAAACACCGGACCAGGAAGGGCCGGCTGTTGCAGAGCCGGAACCGATCGGAGAGCCTGAGTCCGGGTTTGTCGAAGATGACCCAACCACATGGGGCAATCCGGGGCGGAATGAAAAATGCCCCTGTGGCAGCGGCAAGAAATTCAAGCATTGCCATGGGCGGCTTAGCTGAACGACCTGATCGTCCCTAACTGTATGCGCCCAAATGACTCCGCAAGGCGGCCACAAGTTGGCCGTCTTTGGTTGCCATTCCTTCTTTGACCCAAAAGGTGACGGAGGGCGTGATGTCCAGAAAACGCATAGTATCAATGGTTGGCGGCACAATATCTTGTGCGCTGGCAATCGGATTCTTTATGCAACGTGGGGAATCCGCATCGCCGCGCAATCTGGCTCCGGCTCTGCCACCGCAAGTCCAGCAGGCTGTTCTGGAACCAATAGCTTCAGCCAATCCGGACACCGCGACAGCAGGGGAAGTTGCAAATCAGGCCACGACGCAGAATCTTGTTCTTGTGTCGTCCATGGAGCCGGAACGGATACCACCGGCGCTGCCAAAGCTCGCCATTTTGTCCGCTGTTCCTGTGCACGCATCGACCGACGGGATTGAGTTCCCGATGGATCCTGAAATGCCGCGCGTTGGGTGCGATGTGAACGCCACTGCGACGCCCGGAGCGTTGGCCATGGTCACGTTGGATATCTCGGCACCCTGTTTCACAAACGAAAGAGTGACGGTTCATCATAACGGTATGATGTTCACCCAGGTCACCGACGAGACAGGTCAGCTTGTGGTCGATGTGCCGGCGCTTAGCGACCGGGCGGTGTTTATTATTTCTTTTGGTAATGGCAAGGGCACTGTTGCACTGACCAGTGTACCGGATCTGGCCAATTACAAGCGCGTTGTTGTGCAATGGTCAGGCAAAGCCGGGTTTGAGATACATGCGCGTGAATTTGGCGCGGCATACGGCGAAACCGGTCATGTTTGGTCAGGTGCGGCTTCNGATGGCAAGAACGGCGTGGGGTTTGTTACNCGTCTGGGCNACTCTGACACGCTGGCCCCTCAGATGGCTGAAATCTACACATTCCCATCTGAAGCAAATTCAGTTTCCGGGATTGTTGCACTTAGTGTCGAAGCGGAAGTCACGCAGGCAAACTGTGGTCGCGATATTTCGGCACAATCATTAGAGTTTCGCGACAGATCGCCGCTGCGTACCCGTGACCTCGTGCTGACAATGCCAGATTGTTCTGCGTTAGGTGACTTTCTGGTGTTGAATAATCTGGTCGATAACCTGAAGATTGCCGCAAGATAAACCGCGACATTCAGGATCTGACATGAACTTGTACCGTGCGGCGATTTTCGCCGCACTTTTTCTTTTTCTCGCCGTGCCGCCGGCCGCCGCACAAGATGTGACGCTGACCTCGCCCGATGGAAAGGTTGAGATTGTCGGCACTCTGCTGGGTTTTGACGGCGAATTTTATCGCGTCGAAACCAAGTTCGGAGAACTGACGATTGATGGATCTGGCGTGTTGTGTGATGGCCCCGGTTGCCCCAGCCTGACCAACTACGTTGCCGAGGTTATATTCTCGGGCTCGTCTACCATGGCTGAAGTGCTGCTCCCGGCATTGATCGAAGGATTCGTCTTGCGGAATGGGCTTTCGGCGCATCGAACGGCTCTGGCGGACTCCCGGTTTGAATATCATTTGTCGGATGCAGTCACCGGGATACAGGTGGCCCGCTTTGCATTTCTGGTAAGCACTACGGACAAGGGGTTCGAAGATCTCCTGTCGAACGAAGCCGATGTGGTTATGGCGTTACGTGAAATCCGGGCGGATGAGCGCAAACGCGCGTACGAGGCCGGGATGGGTGACATGACGGGGCGCAACCGCAGCAGGGTTCTCGCGCTGGACGCGATGGTGCCGGTTGTTGCTCCGGACAACCCGCTGCAACGGATTTCGACGCCTCAGCTGGCTCAGGTGTTTGCCGGGCAAATCACCAACTGGACGGATCTTGGCGGCCCTGATGCACCCATTGCGTTGCACTTGTCGGCAAAGGGATCCGGGCTGGCGCAGGCAATGGAGGATCGGTTGCTCAAGCCGGGACATTTGCCTTTGGCCGGGGGAATAACACGACATGGCCGCAGTAGTTTGCTGGCGCGCAGCGTGGTGATTGATCCGTTTGCCATTGGCTTGGCCAGTTTCGCCGAGACCGGTACGGCGCGGGCGCTGACCCTGACCGGGGCTTGCGGTTTTTCCCTTTCGGCAAATCGCCGCAGCATAAAAACCGAGGATTATCCGCTGACCTCACCGATGTTCCTGTACCTGCCAGCCCGACGTTTACCTAAACTGGCCCGCGAATTTCTGGCTTATACAAATAGCCCGGCAGCCCAGTTGGTGATCCGCCGGTCGGGGTTTGTCGATCAGGCACCGGAACAGATTAGCCTTGATGCTCAGGGGGACCGGCTGGCCAATGCCATTCGCGGGGCCGGGGCCGAAGTTCCATTGGAAGAATTGCAGCGCTTGGTCGATCTTCTGGAACCGATGAGGCGTTTGACCACCTCGTTTCGGTTTGAAGCCGGATCGACCAGACCTGATGCACAGTCCCGTGCCAATGTTAGCCAACTGGCCCGCGCGTTAGAGGCAGGGATTTACGATGGTAAGCGATTGATTTTTGCGGGTTTTAGCGACGGTCAGGGTCCGGCCGATGGCAACCAGCGCATCGCCCGAAAACGGGCCTTGGTGGTAAGGGATGCGGTATTGGCCTTAGCTGAAACCGCCAACCCCGAGCGGGTGCAAATTGAAATTGCGGCTTTTGGAGAGGTGATGCCGATGGCCTGTGACGACAGTGATTGGGGCCGTCAGGTGAACCGGCGGGTCGAGGTTTGGGTACGTTAGAGCGTGTTGCGTTCAATTGAATTCACCTGTCGGGGTGAACACGTTGTGCTTTGCAAACGCTGCCTCACCCCGACAGGTGAATGCTTAAATCCGATCAAACACAATACAATCTAAAGATACCCCTCCGTTCGAAAGCTGAACTCGCGCGATTTTCCGATTATCACGTGATCGTGAAGCGTAAGGCCAAGCGCACCACAAACATCCTGAATTCGCGCGGTCATGTCGATATCTGACGGCGATGGCGTTGGGTCGCCGGATGGGTGATTGTGGACTAGAATAAGCGCAGAAGCATTCAGTTCCAACGCTCGTTTCGCCACCTCGCGTGGATAGACAGGCACATGGTCAACAGTGCCCCGTGCCTGTTCTTCGTCAGCGATCAGAATGTTCTTCCGGTCCAGGTACAACACCCGAAACCGTTCGGTTTCGCGGTGTGCCATTGTGGTGTGACAATAATCCAGAATTGCATCCCAACTGGAAATCGCGTGTCGTTTCATAATCTTGGAACGCGCCAACCGATGCGCCGATGCTTCAAGCACCTTCAGATCGGTGACGACAGCCTCGCCCACGCCACTGACCTCTTTCAGCCGTTCCGCAGGTGCGGCAATCACACGGTTGAAATCGCCAAATTTGGTCAGCAGGGCATGGGCCAGTGGCTTCACGTCAAGTCGTGGGATCGAGCGGAACAGAACCAGTTCCAGCAATTCGTAATCCGGCATTGCAGCTGCGCCACCGGTCATGAATCGGGCGCGCAAACGCTTGCGATGATCGGCGACATAAGACGGCAGACGATCCTTTGCCATGGGCGATACCAGTGCCTCGTCGCTATCAAACAGCTGCAAGGGTGCTTCGCAAAAGGAACGTCCATCATTCATAGGCCAATGATGCGCAAACGAGATGAATTAGTGGTTAACAGCGTAGGGAGTTTGTTTCAGAAGAGAAAAACCGAAACACTTTACCCTTTCATGCTATCCCAAAAGGATTTTACCGACGAAAAGAAGGACGTGGTCTCCGGATTGTTGTTTTCGCTGAGTTCCTCAAACTCGGCCAGCAACTCTTTTTGACGCGCTGTCAGGTTGACCGGTGTTTCAACGGCCAATTCGATGAACATGTCACCAGTGCCGCCGCCGCGCAACGCCGGCATGCCTTTGGCGCGCAGACGCATTTGGCGACCCGACTGGCTGCCGGCAGGTATCTGCACCCGGCCCCGGCCACCGTCGATTGTCGGTACTTCTATGGACCCGCCCATGGCCGCTTTGGCCATAGACACAGGCACCCGGCAATAAAGATTCATTCCGTCGCGCTCGAACAGGTCATGGGTTGCCACTTCGACAAAAATGTAAAGATCACCCGGAGGGCCTCCGCGCATCCCGGCCTCTCCTTCGCCCGCAAGCCGTATGCGTGTTCCGGTTTCGACTCCGGCGGGGATGTTCACGTTCAGCGCGCGGTCTTTTTCCTTCCGGCCGGCCCCACCGCAGGATTTGCAGGGGTTCTTGATGATCTGGCCAATCCCGGCACAGGTCGGACAGGTCCGCTCAACGGTGAAAAAACCCTGTTGCGCGCGGACTTTTCCCATCCCGGAACAGGTTGGGCAGGTGGTAGGTTCGACGCCACCTTCTGCTCCGGTTCCTTCGCATTCTGTGCAGGCTACCGCCGTGGGTACCTTGATGGTCTTTTGCTGACCTGAAAATGCCTCGTCCAGGGAAACGCGCAGGTTATAGCGCAGGTCGGACCCACGCGCGGCGCGCCGGCCACCTTCGCCGCCCCGGCCACCCATGAAATCGCCAAACAAGTCGTCGAATACGTCCGAAAATGCGCTGGAAAAATCACCGCCGCCAAACCCCTGGCCTGGGCGACCACCGCCGCCGCCACCTTCAAAGGCGGCATGGCCAAAGCGATCATACGCAGCCTTTTTTTCGGCATTCTTGAGGATTTCGTAAGCTTCGTTTGCTTCCTTGAACTGCGATTCCGCATTTGGGTTATCGGCATTGCGGTCTGGGTGCAGTTCCTTGGCCTTCTTGCGATAAGCCTTTTTGATCTCGTCGTCGGCGGCCCCTTTGGATACGCCCAGTACGTCATAGAAATCACGTTTCGACATTAGTTCACCTCATGACCCGCGAATGCGGCAGGCCGGCCCGAAAATCGGACCGGCCCTTGTTTCGACCTGGATTATGCCTTAGGCACGCTTGTCTTCGTCGAGATCTTCGAACTCGGCATCGACGATATCATCGTCTCCCGGCATCTCGTCGGCGGCAGAAGGCGCATCTTCGGCTTCGTCCATGCTGGCCTTGTAGATCGCCTCACCAAGTTTCATCGCTGCTTCGGTAACATTCTGAATGCCGGATTTGATCTTGTCCGTATTTTCAGTTTCCAGCTCGTCCTTGAGGGCGGCAATGGCCAGTTCGATCGCCTCGATCGTGGTCGGGTCCACCTTGTCCGAATGCTCTTCCATCGACTTTTCGGTCGAGTGGATAAGACTTTCGGCCTGGTTATTCGCCTCGATAAACTCGCGACGTTCCTTGTCGGCCTCGGCGTTTTCTTCGGCGTCCTTGACCATCAGTTCGATGTCGTCATCCGACAGACCACCAGATGCCTGGATAGTGATTTTCTGTTCCTTGCCAGTGCCTTTGTCCATGGCACCAACCGAAACGATGCCGTTTGCGTCGATATCAAAGGTCACTTCAATCTGTGGCAGACCACGAGGGGCCGGTGGGATATTTTCCAGATTAAACTGGCCAAGAATCTTGTTGTCCGCCGCCATTTCACGCTCACCCTGAAACACCCGGATGGTTACGGCGTTCTGGTTGTCTTCGGCGGTTGAGAAAATCTGTGATTTTTTTGTCGGGATCGTGGTGTTGCGGTCGATCAGACGGGTGAACACGCCACCCAATGTTTCGATCCCAAGCGACAGAGGTGTCACGTCCAGCAGGACAACGTCTTTGACGTCACCTTGCAGAACACCGGCCTGAATTGCGGCACCCATGGCAACCACTTCGTCCGGGTTCACACCCTTGTGCGGTTCTTTGCCAAAAAATTTGGTCACTTCCTCAACCACTTTGGGCATCCGGGTCATGCCGCCGACCAGAACAATCTCGTCGATGTCCGCAGGCGACAGGCCAGCGTCCTTGAGAGCTGCCTGACAGGGCTTGAGCGAGGCTTTGATCAAATCACTAACCAGCGATTCCAGCTTGGCGCGGGTCAGCTTCATGACCATGTGCAGCGGCTGGCCACCATTGGGATCCATCGAGATGAACGGCTGGTTGATCTCGGTCTGGTTGGTGCTGGATAATTCGATCTTGGCCTTTTCGGCGGCTTCCTTGAGCCGCTGAAGCGCCATCTTGTCCTTGGTCAGGTCGACGCCGTTTTCCTTTTTGAACTCGCCCGCCAGATAGTTGACGATGCGCATGTCAAAATCTTCGCCACCCAGGAATGTATCGCCATTGGTCGATTTGACCTCGAACAGCCCGTCGTCGATTTCCAGAACGGTCACGTCGAAAGTACCGCCGCCAAGGTCATAGACCGCGATGGTGTGAGTTTCTTCCTTGTCCAGACCATAGGCCAGCGCGGCGGCAGTCGGTTCGTTGATGATACGCAGCACTTCCAAGCCGGCGATCTTGCCAGCGTCTTTGGTGGCTTGCCGTTGGGCGTCGTTGAAATAGGCCGGGACAGTGATGACGGCTTGGGTCACTTCCTCGCCCAGATAGCTTTCGGCGGTTTCTTTCATCTTGCCCAGGATGAAGGCAGAGATTTGCGCCGGCGAATATTTCTCGCCCTTGGCTTCGATCCACGCATCGCCATTGCCGCCGTCAATCACGTTGAACGGAAGGTTTTTCTTGTCCTTGGCCAGATCCGCGTCGTCATTGCGACGACCGATCAGACGCTTGACGCCAAAAATGGTGTTGTCGGGGTTGGTCACGGCCTGGCGTTTTGCCGCCATGCCAACCAGCCGCTCTTCGTCGGTGAAGGCGACGATGGATGGGGTTGTACGCGCCCCTTCCGCGTTTTCGATCACCCGCGGTTGCGCACCGTCCATTGTGGACACGCAAGAGTTGGTGGTCCCGAGGTCGATTCCGATTACTTTACCCATAGTATTTGATCCCTTTTTGCTTCAAGGCGATGACCTGAGGCCTGAACCCATTACAGCATCCATGCCCCAATTTAAGTGCGCAACTTTGCCAAGGCATTGCTGCGCGTCTCGGCGTATATAGGGAGCGCAAACCAAGCCTGCAACCGCCCAAAGGCGAAGGATTTCACGTTTTTGTGGTCAATTGTGACGGGCTTTGGCTGGGATTGGGTCAGAATTGGAGCAAGAGTTGGAAATTCGCGGTTTCAAGGTTCTGAAATCCTGTTTGGACGTGGCAAAGCAGCAGGCGATGCTGGATGCCTTGCGCCCGGTTCTCAAGGCTGCGCCGTTGTTTTCGCCTGAAACACCGTACGGACGGGCTATGTCTGTGCGCATGACGTCAGCCGGACGGTATGGCTGGTTTTCGGATCGGTCCGGGTATCGGTACGTCGATCGACACCCCAACGGCAAGTCGTGGCCGGATATTCCGGGTGAAGCCCTGGATATTTGGGATCACGTTACCGGGCTTGGGCGGCGGCCAGAGTGCTGTCTGATCAATTACTACAGTGCCAACGCAAAGCTGACTCTGCATCGTGATCGAGACGAGGCGGATTTTGCCTGGCCAGTGGTGTCGGTATCCCTGGGCGATGATGCGCTGTTCAGGATCGGCAATACAAAACGGGGCGGTAAGACAGTGTCGATCTGGCTTAGCTCGGGCGATGTCGTGGTGATGGGAGGATCTGCTCGGTTGGCCTATCATGGGGTGGACCGAATCCGGTTTGGATCGTCCAGCTTGCTGTCAAAGGGTGGAAGGATCAATCTGACTATGCGCGTGGTGACCTGACTCTATCTCAAACCGATCCTGACCTGTCAGAGAGGCAATCAGAGACGAACGTCTGCCGGTCCGGTCAACACGTCGATTTCACCATCGTAAAACGGCCGGGCATTCCGTCATCGTGCAACCATCGACCTTTGCCCAACTATCGCCTTGCGTTCCAGCTGACCGAAACATGCTGACGTGTATAAAACTCAGCCATCAACCCGACCATCGTAAGAACGATTCCGACCCAAAATGCGTATTGCCAACTGGAATAATGCGGATTGTAGTTGATGAAAACATAGCCGCGCGCTTGGTCGATAGCGTGAAACAACGGGTTCCAATCGAACATTTTCAGCATGAAACCGGGCAGTGTATTGGCGAGAAACATCTTGCCCGAGGCGATCATGTTCGCACGTTGATATACAGTTGTCATAATCGCAACACCGTTTGGGAACCAGGGTTTGATTACCAAAAACAAAAGGCCAACGGCGCATCCAGTGAACCAGGCCAGTACGACCATAGCGTAGGCTCCGATGGGGTCATCGATATACAAAGGCGTAAACGCAACGTGGTATACAAACAGGATCGCGAGCATTGTTAACGTCTGCATGTAGAGAGAGCTGACCGCCGCCGCAACGATCGAGACAACTGTGTTCATCGGTGCATGCTGCATCATCGGGCTGTTCGGTCCTTCCGCGCCAGCCACGGCCCCGACGGTCTTGGTATGGCACATGAACAGAAACACGCCCGACATGACATAAAGCAGAAAGTCCCCGCGTACCGCACTGGTGCGCAATCCCAGAACCGTGAACATCACATAGAATGCCATCACAAACAGCGCCGTCTGGAGCATGTTCAAACCGATCGCGATGAAGGCGTTGTTGTGTTTGGCGCGCACAGAACGGACCACTGAGTGAAAAATCAACTCGAGTATCGTAAAAACTGAGCCCAATTGGGAGTTTCGGTTCCGCTGCTGAAACATAAACCTGTAATCCTGTGCTGATGCCCGGATTGGCCCAGACAATTCGCCAGTCGCCAGTCTGGCACGGAATTCTTGCCGTTCCGTTGCTGGCGCAGCATAAGGGGGCGGAATGGTTATTTCAACAATTCCCGCAAGACGAGGTTTATTCGTGAACTATGATGCTCTGATACCCGTGATCCGACAGTTGGCCATTGAGGCCGGGAACAAGATCATGGAGATCTACAATAGAGACGATTTTGACGTGAAGCTGAAATCAGACAACAGCCCCGTAACGGCAGCCGACGAAGCGGCGGACGCGATAATCTCGGCTGGTTTGCGTGCGGCATTTCCCGAAATGATGCTGGTGACAGAAGAACAGTCAGAGTCGCACAAGGCCAGGGGCGACACGTTCCTGATCGTCGACCCGCTGGACGGCACCAAGGAATTCATCCATCGGCGCGGCGATTTCACGGTGAATATCGCGCTGGTCGAGAACGGTTTGCCGACAAGGGGCGTGGTTTATGCACCGGCCAAGGCGCGGATGTTCTATACGGGGCCCGACGGTCGTTCGGTGGAAGAGATTGGCGATATGGACCCCGGAACCGCCGGCCCGGTCAACCCGATCACGGTTGCGGATTCCGACAACAGCGCGTTGATGGTAGTGGCCTCGAAATCCCACCGGGATGCGGCAACGGATGCCTATATTGCCAAGTATCAGGTGAAGGATAGCAAAAGCGCGGGGTCATCGCTCAAGTTTTGTCTGGTGGCCACGGGCGAGGCGGATATCTATCCGCGTGTGGGGCGGACGATGGAATGGGATACTGCCGCTGGTCACGCGGTGCTGAATGGTGCGGGTGGTCGCGTGGTAAGATACGACGATCACACACCTCTGATGTATGGAAAAGAGGATTTCGCCAATCCGTTTTTTGTCGCTTACGCGCCAAGCGTTGAGCTGAAAGAAAGCTGATGTCGGTTCTGATCGCCATCCCTGCGCGCTTTGCCTCGTCCCGCTATCCGGGGAAACCGTTGGTGCAGCTTAGGGGCGCGGGCGGCGTTTCACGCTCGTTGATCGAACGGTCGTGGCTTGCGGCACAGGCTGTGTCGGGTGTTGAGCGGGTGGTTGTCACCACGGATGACGACCGGATCCGCGCGGCTTGCGAGGGGTTTGGTGCCGAGGTGGTTATGACCTCGTCTGATTGCGTCAATGGGACCGAACGTTGTGCCGAGGCACACGCGGCGCTGGGCGGTGGGTTTGAAATTGTGGTGAACCTGCAAGGTGATGCCCCATTGACCCCGCATTGGTTCATAGAAGACCTGGTTGGCGGGCTGCGCGGCGCACCGGACGCGGAGGTTGCTACCCCTGTACTGCGTTGCGACGGGGCCGCTTTGAATGGGTTTCTGGCTGATCGAAAAGCCGATCGGGTTGGCGGAACGACGGCGGTCTTTGCAGCTGACAACAGTGCGATGTATTTCTCGAAGGAAGTTATTCCCTTTACGTCCGAAAAATATGCCGATGATGCGGAAACGCCGGTTTTCCACCACGTCGGGGTCTATGCCTATCGCCCCGATGCGCTGGCCGCCTATCCGGGCTGGCGAGTTGGCCCACTGGAGCGGCTGGAAGGTCTGGAACAGTTACGGTTCATGGAGAATAATCGCCGCGTTCTGTGCGTTGAGGTCGATGCAAAGGGAAGACAATTCTGGGAGCTGAACAACCCGGAGGACGTACAAAAGATTGAAGCGATGATGGCCGGGATGGGGTTGGAGTGACATGCCCCTGACGGTCAGCATCGTGATCGTCTCCCGTCACCGTCCCGGGGCGTTGCGCCGCTGTTTGATTGCCATCTCTCAGTTGGATTATGACCCTTTTGAAGTGGTGATTGTCGCCGATCCTGCCAGTTGTACCGCCTTGCGCAATGTGCCCCAGGCCGCCTACGCCAAGCTGGTCGCGTATGACGAGGCCAATATCTCGGCGGCGCGCAATCTTGGTATCAATGCTGCCGCCGGAGAGATTGTTGCCTTTATCGATGATGATTCGGTTCCCGAACCGACCTGGCTGAAATACCTGATCTCACCCTTTGCTCATGCGGACACGGCAGCGGCCGGTGGGTTTGTGCGCGGGCGCAACGGGATTTCCTGGCAGTATCGGGCGCGATCGGTTGACCAGGCCGGGAAAACCGCGCCAATCGAGCTGGACAAGGGGCAGGCCACCATTCTGGTTCCGACTGAAAACCAGGCCATCAAGACCGAAGGCACAAACATGGCGGTGCGCCGGTCGGTTCTGGAGGAATTGGGTGGGTTTGACCCCAGGTTCCGGTTTTATCTTGACGAAACCGATCTTAATCTGCGGCTGGCAGCGCGGGGGTTTTGCACGGCAATCGTACCGCTGGCCGAGGTGCATCACGGGTTCGCCGCCAGCACTCGGCGGCGCGGTGACAGGGTCCCGCGTAATCTGTTTGAAATCGGTGCCAGTTGGGCGGTGTTCCTGGGCAAGCACTGCGGGCAGGATTTGCGCGATGTGGCCTGGAAAAGAGTACAGGCCGAAGAACGCGTTCGCGCTCTGACACATATGGTTGCCGGTGGATTGGAGCCGCGCGACGTGCATCGCCTGATGCAGGGCCTGCAAGACGGATACGCACAAGGTGAGATTCGCCAAGCCGAAGCAGTAAGAATTGTGCCGGTCCCGGTTGATTCATTCCAGCCCAGCCCGCCAAAACATGATTTCAGAACGGTTGTTCTGCCCGGTCGGGCCTGGTTCCGGTCTCGTATGCGTCGGATGGCCAAGACGGAGGCCGCTGCCGGAAACGTTGTTACCCTTATCCTGTTGTCGCCTACGGCATTCTTTCATCGCATAGTGTTCACGACGGATGGTTACTGGGAACAGCGCGGTGGGCTGTTCGGCAAGAGCGTTCGTACACAGAAGCTGATTTCGTTCTGGTCGTTTCGCCGAAGGATTCAGGCCGAGTCAGGCAGGATGGGAATTGCCCGTGGGTTGCGTTAGCATGGGCGAAATAAAGTGCCGTAATTCGCACACTCTCTTAAAAAAGATGACGATTTGGTACGAGAAATTGTTAACGGGCTTAGATTATAAGCGGGTGTTGTGTATGACGCGACAGAATGTTCACAAGGCACCTGTTTCAGGACTAAGGAATACCAATGCGTAGAAAAGTAACGAAGGCCATTTTTCCGGTTGCCGGCATGGGGACACGGTTTTTGCCAGCGACCAAATCGGTTCCGAAAGAGATCATGACGCTGGTTGACCGACCTCTTGTTCAATACGCCATCGACGAGGCCCGCGCCGCCGGGATCAAGGAATTCATTTTTGTCACCTCGCGCGGCAAGGGCGCGCTTGAGGATTATTTCGACCACAACCCGTTTCTTGAGCAGGAGTTGCGCAAAAAGGGCAAGGACGAATTGCTGGGGGCGCTCAAGGCGACCAATATGGAAAGTGGTGCGATTGCCTATATTCGCCAGCACCGCGCACTTGGTCTGGGCCACGCTGTCTGGTGCGCGCGACGTCTGATTGCCAACGAACCATTCGCCGTGATCCTGCCGGACGATGTGATTGCCGCCGAAAAGCCCTGCCTGCAACAAATGGTCGAAGCCTATGAAGAAACCGGTGGCAATATGGTTGCTGCCATGGAAGTGTCGCCTGACAAGGCGTCGTCCTATGGTGTTCTGGACGTGGATGAGGACATGGGTTCCGTCGTGTCGGTCAAAGGCATGGTGGAAAAACCATCTGCCGGAGAAGCGCCGTCAAACCTGGCTGTCATCGGTCGTTACATTTTGAGCCCGTCGGTTCTGAGCAACCTCAACAAGATGAAATCGGGAGCGGGTGGCGAAATTCAGCTGACCGATGCGATTGCCAAGGATATCAGCAGCGACAACACTGTTTATGGCTATCGGTTCCAGGGGCAGCGGTTCGATTGCGGTTCCAAGGCCGGTTTCCTTCAGGCTACAGTGGCCTTTGCACTGGCCCGTGACGATCTGCGTGACGATTTGCTGCAATATCTGCGGGAAATGGTGCAGGTGGATAAGGCTGCGGAATAAGCAGCACACAGCAGGCGTCGGACAGGGGGCGGGAAATTGACAAACATTCTGGTGACAGGCGGTGCTGGCTATATTGGATCGCATGCCTGCAAGGCGCTTCGTGCGGCTGGTTATACGCCTGTCGTTGTCGATAATCTGGTAACCGGCTGGGAGGACGCGGTGAAATTCGGTCCCTTCGAGTACGGAGATTTGACCGACCGCGCGCGTCTGGATGAGGTTTTTGACAAGTTCAAACCCAAGGCCGTGATGCATTTTGCCGCCCTCAGCCAGGTCGGCGAAGCGATGGCGGAACCGGGGCGCTATTGGGCCAATAATGTCATTGGCTCACTGACCCTGATCGAAGCAGCGGTGGCAGCCGGGTGCCTTGATTTCGTGTTTTCGTCGACCTGCGCGACTTATGGCGAACAGGACAATGTGGTGCTGGACGAAAACACNCCGCAGCACCCATTGAACGCNTATGGTGCCTCGAAACGCGCGATTGAGGATATTCTGCGCGACTTTGAGGCGGCGCATGGNCTGAGGTCGGTGATTTTCCGCTATTTCAACGTAGCAGGTGCCGATCCGGATGCCGAAGTGGGAGAGTTTCATCGCCCCGAGACGCATCTGGTGCCGCTGATACTGGATGCGATTGACGGCAAGCGTGATGCGCTGACAGTGTTCGGAACGGATTACGATACACCGGATGGAACTTGTATCCGCGATTACGTGCATGTCTGCGATTTGGTGGATGCGCATGTATTGGGGCTGAACTGGCTGGAACAGGGCAGAGGAAGCCGGGTTTTCAACCTTGGCACCGGTTCGGGGTTTTCGGTGCGCGAAGTGATTGATCAGTCGCGAAGCGTGACCAATCGCGAGGTTCCTCATACTATCGGCCCACGCCGGGCTGGCGATTGCACCAAACTGGTGTCGGGGTCGGTCCGGGCGGAACAAGAGCTGGGCTGGACACCAAACCGGTCCACCCTGAAAACGATGATAACTGACGCCTGGAGATGGCATCAAACTGGCCACTACGACAAATAGCCCCCCTCTGGCACGCTTGCTGGATATCACCCGACTGATTAGCCGGGCCGGGCGGATGCCGACCGGAGTGGACCGGGTCGAACTGGCCTATTTGCGTCACTTGGCAACTTGTCCCGAACCGTTGTTTGCGATTGCCCGCACGACGTTAGGTTATGTTTTGTTGCAAGGGGATGGCCTTGCCGAAATCACCGCGCGGCTGACAGGAAAGGTTCCTTGGGGTGTCGCGGATGGGCTGTCAAAGCTGGCGCGGCGTAAAACAGAAACCGTTCGTCAGGCCGAAAGCGATTTACGTCGAAATGCTTTGGACCGGTGCCGACCGCGTGGTCTCGGGGACATGCTGGTGCGGCATTTGCCGGAAGGCGCGGCCTATCTAAACACCGGGCACAGCAATCTGAGCGAGCGTATGTTGTGGACCCTGCGCCACCGGGCCAAGGCGCGAATTGCGGTGCTGATCCACGATACGATCCCGCTGGATTTTCCGCGGTTTCAGCGCCCCGGCACGCCAGAGAAATTTCGCCGGATGTTGAAGAGGGTACAGGTGGGGGCAGACTTGATCATCTGCAATTCGCATCATACCAAAGCCCGGATTCTGCATCATTTGCAAACGAGGAAAACGCCGCCGCTGATCGTCGCACATTTAGGGGTGAATGTACCGGTGGTTGGGGTGTTGCCTAAAGGCACAGAGCCAGACGCGCCCTATTTCGTTGTTCTTGGCACAGTTGAGCCGCGCAAGGGGCATGATCTATTGCTGGATGTCTGGCAGGATCTGGAGGAAGAATACGGCTCTAACACGCCCCGTTTGCTGATTGTTGGTCGGCGTGGCTGGAACAACAAGACGGTGTTCGATCGTCTTGATTCCATGCCCAAAGATGGGCCGGTCCGCGCGTATTCAGAGGCAGAGGACGGGGTAGTTGCAGCCCTGATAAAGGGTTCAACCGGACTGCTGTTTCCCAGTCGCGCCGAAGGGTTCGGACTTCCACCCGTTGAGGCCGCAGCCCTGGGCGTGCCGGTTGTGAGTTCAGATTTGCCGGTGGTCCGTGAGGTTTTGGGTGATATTCCAGTTTACGCAAGCCCAACAGAGCGTTATCAATGGAAACAGAGCATTGAGAGCCTGATAAACGGCCGAACCAAAGGCAGTTCGTTGAATGAAATTGGTGCATTTATCCCGCCAACNTGGGATGAACACTTCAACATNGTCTTAAGGTTCACCTGATACGCGTTGTTGCGGTTGGGATGGGTAACGAAGGCAAAGGGGCAAGAACTGGGCGTATGGCAGTCATATCGCCTTCGGCTCCAGCGTAAACGCTGGCGAATTCGCGCGTTTCGAAAACGTCGTGACCTGAGATCTGTTGCCGACCGGACCGACCGAATTCGCAGTGATGATATTCTGGTGTTCTGCACCATGCGCAACGAGCGGGTGCGACTGCCCTATTTCCTGAACTACTACCGAGACATGGGTGTCGGGCATTTTGTGTTTGTCGACAATGACAGCACCGATGGCTCGCTTGATTTTTTGTCCAGCCAGCCGGATGTTTCCGTCTGGCATACGCGGGCCAGCTATAAGCGGTCGCGCTTTGGGGTGGACTGGCTGAACTGGCTCCAGTGGAAATACGCGCATGGCCATTGGTGTCTGGTCGTCGATCCGGATGAATTTCTGGTCTATCCTTTCTGCGACACGCGGCCCTTGCGGGCGCTGACTGACTGGCTGGATGCCTCCTCGATCAAATCGTTCAGCGCCATGTTACTGGATATGTACCCCAAAGGGCGGCTGGACGATCAGCCCTATCTGGAAGGTGGTGATCCGATGGAGATCGCCAGTTGGTTTGATTCCGGCAATTACACTCTGAAAAAGAACAAGAAATTCGGCAACCTCTGGATACAGGGCGGCCCAAGAAGCCGGGTGTTTTTCCGCGACGAACCTGACAAAGCCCCCGCACTGAACAAGATCCCATTGGTGAAATGGGACAAGCGGTACACCTATGTTAGCTCGACCCATATGTTGTTGCCTCGTGGGCTGAATCAAGTTTACGACGAATGGGGGGGGGAAAAGGCTTCGGGCGTTCTGCTGCATGCTAAGTTCCTGGACACTTTCACCGACAAAGCCGCAGAAGAACTGAAACGCGCACAGCATTATTCGGCTTCAGTAGAGTACCGGGCTTATGCGGATAGTCTTAAGGACGACCCCGACCTGTGGTGCAAATTCAGCGAGAAATACATCAACTGGCGCCAACTTGAGATTCTGGGGCTGATGTCCAAGGGGAACTGGGCATGACCGTTGGTATTGTCATGCTGGTTCATACTGCGCTTGACAGGGCGGAACAGGTGGCGCGGCACTGGACAGCCGCTGGTTGCCCTGTAGTGGTGCATGTGGACAAGAAGGTACCCCGTTCCACATACAAATCATTTGAGCAAAGTTTGACGAATGATCCGCTTATCCGGTTTTGTAAGCGTCATCGCTGTGAATGGGGGTCTTGGGGCATTGTCGCTGCGTCGCAATCCGGCTCGGAGCTTATGCTGGAAGCATTTGCAGAGGTATCGCACGTTTATCTGGCTTCAGGGTCGTGCCTGCCGCTTCGCCCGGTTCAGGAACTGATCGACTATCTGACAGAACGCCCCCGTACCGATTTCATAGAAAGCGCAACAACGGCAGATGTGCCCTGGACAGTTGGCGGGTTGGACCAGGAACGGTTCACTTTGCGCTTTCCCTTTTCGTGGAAAAGGAACCGTTTCCTGTTTGATCGTTATGTCGATCTACAGCGACGACTGGGTCTGAAACGCAATATTCCAACCGGACTTGTCCCGCATATGGGCAGCCAGTGGTGGTGCCTGTCCCGCCAGACCTTGTCAGCAATATTACAAGACCCCGAGCGGGAAGAATACGACCGCTATTTTCAGCGTGTCTGGATCCCTGATGAAAGTTATTTTCAGACCCTGACAAGGCAATATTCCTCGAATGTCGAAAGCCGATCACTAACCTTGTCCAAATTTGATTTTCAGGGCAAGCCGCATATTTTTTACGACGATCATTTGCAACTGTTGCGCCGGTCCGACTGTTTTGTCGCGCGCAAGATCTGGCCGCGCGCGGAACGGCTCTATCAGGCGTTTCTGACCGACAGCTCAGCGGCGATGAAAAGAACCGAGCCAAACCCCGGTAAAATTGACCGCATCTTTGCCAAAGCGGTCGAGCGGCGCACACGCGGGCGACCCGGGCTATATATGCAAAGCCGGATGCCGAATTCTGACTGGGAAAATGGGCTGACTTCGAACCCGTATTCGGTATTTCAGGGGTTCGCTGAACTGTTCGAGAATTTTGAACCATGGCTGGCAAAGGCAACCAATGCACGGGTACATGGCCATTTGTTTTCCCCCGAAAGGGTTGAATATGCAGGCGGTCAAACTCTGATCAATGGTGCCTTGAGCGACAGCGCGGTTCAGCGTGATTATTCGCCTCAGGCGTTTCTTACCAGCCTGATCTGGAACACAAGAGGCGAGCGTCAGTGTTTTCAGTTCGGCCCTCAGGACAATCAGGAAATCAACAGGATGATCTCGCGCGATCCCAATGCGCAGATTTCGGTAATTTCGGGCGCTTGGGCGGTGCCGTTGTTCAAGTCAAACCGCAATTTTGCCGACCTGCGCAAGGATGCCGCCCTGTTTCAGAAAATCGAAAGTGAACATCTGGAAATTCTGCGCAACACGGCAGCCAAGGCGCGAATTCGAATCTGGACCATGGCGGAATTTATCGAGGCTCCGATGGAACCAATTCAAACCATCATCGACGAATTAGGGGCGCTTAGCCAGCACCGTCTGAGCGAGGCTCCGACTATGGTTGATCTGGCTGGGTTCGGGCAGTTCCTGCAAAACCTCAAGAACCAGGGAATGCATCCCTATCTGATGGGTGATTTCCCGGTAGAGCGAGGGTCGGTCAACCAACCCAAGCAACCCCGCAAACCCTATCTTGTGCGGTGAGTGTCATGAGCGATCAATTTGACTATTTTGTCGTCTTTGCCGAGATGCGAACTGGGTCCAATTTCCTGGAAGCCAACCTGAATGCGTTTGAAGATCTGGCCTGTCACGGCGAGGCGTTCAATCCACATTTCATCGGCTATCCCAACAAGTCCGAAATTCTGGGAGTGACGCGCGAAACGCGAGATAATGATCCTTTGCGGCTGATCGGAGCCATACGAGACGAGCCCGGCGCGCTGCGGGGATTCCGGTTCTTTCATGACCACGACCCAAGGGCGCTGGAAATTGCGCTAAGCGATCCGCGCTGCGCCAAGATCATCCTGACCCGCAATCCGCTGGACAGTTATGTGTCCTGGAAAATCGCGCAAGCTACCGGCCAGTGGAAACTGACGGATGTCAAACGCCGCAAAGAGGCGCGCGCAGTGTTCGATGCACAGGAATACCTGGCACATGTCGAGGCGTTGCAGAATTTTCAGGTACAGTTGTTGAATCGCCTGCAATGCAGCGGGCAGAGCGCGTTCTATCTGGCCTATGAAGACCTGCAAAGTGTTGAGGTAATGAATGGGTTGGCGAACTGGCTTGGCGCAAAGAGCCGGCTTGAGGCACTGGACAAAAGCCTGAAACCGCAGAACCCGCAACCCGTTACCGCCAAGGTAGCCAATGTGGACGTGATGGAGGCGGCGCTGGCCGAAATGGACCGGTTCAATCTGACGCGCACGCCGAATTTTGAACCAAGGCGTGGGGCGGCTGTGCCCAGCTATGTGGCGTGCGAGACGACGCCATTGATGTTTTTGCCCATGCGAGGCGGACCCGAGGCTGAGGTGATTGACTGGATGGCGACTCTGGACGGGGTTGATCCCGGCGATCTGGCAACCAGCATGAACCAGAAGCAGTTGCGTATATGGAAACGCAACCATCCCGGCCACAGGGCCTTTACTGTCCTGCGCCACCCGGTGGCACGGGCGCATTCGGTTTTTTGCAGTCGAATTCTGAACACCGGCGAGGGAAGCTATCGGCAGATCCGCGAGACTTTGCGCAAACAATTCAAACTGTCGATTCCCGGACGCGAGTCCAAGAAACCCTGGTCAAGAACCGATCACCGACGCGCATTCGAGGAGTATCTGGAATTTGTCCGGATGAATTTGGCTGGTCAGACAGCGATTCGCGTTGATGCCGCCTGGGGAACGCAGGCGCAGACACTCGCGAGTTTTGGCGATTTCGTGCTGCCGGACTTTGTGTTGCGCGAGGATGAATTGACTGGGATGCTGCCACTTATTGCCGGGCAAGTGGGGCACTCGTCTCCTGCTCAGCCAGACAAGGCCGTGGCCGATACACCCTATGCGTTGGCAGATATCTATGACGACAAGTTAGAGGCGCTGATCGCGAACATTTATCAGCGCGATTATATGCTGTTCGGATTTATCCGCTGGTCCGAAAACTAAGCCGCCTGAGGCTGCGTCTCGGTCAGAATTGCATAAAGCGTGGTGGCATCCAGATTGGCGCGCAGCTTTGAACACAGCGATGGTTCGCGCAAGGTACGCGACACCAGAGCCAGCGCCTTGAGGTGCTCCACACCTGCATCTTCCGGGGCGAATAGCGCAAAGGCAATATCGACCGGCTGGCGATCAACAGCACCAAAGTCGATGGGTTTTTCCAACATCATGAAAATGCCGATAACGTCCTGTAAATCGCTCAGGCGCGCGTGCGGCAGCGCAACACCGTGGCCAACGCCGGTCGGGCCAAGGGTTTCGCGCTCCAGCAAAGCCTCGACTGTGGATTGGGCGTTCAGGCGGTAGGCACCATTGGCCACTTCGCCAATTTCCTGAAACAGCCGCTTCTTGCTTGAAGCGGCTGAAAAGACCTTCACTGCCTCAGGCTTGAGGATTCCGGAAAGCTCCATGTTTTTACTGCTCCGCCTTGACGCCCGTTTCAGGCGTAGAGTTTGTTGCCCGATTTACGGGTCGATCCAGCCAATGTTGCCATCGTCACGACGATGCACGACGTTCAATGCCCCGTTGCCTTCGTTACGAAAGACCAGCACATTTTCATGTGCCAGTTCCATCTGCATCACGGCCTCACCAACCGACAAGGTCTGAATCCTGGTTTCCAATTCGGCCACGATGATCGGTTGCAACGTTTCCGGCTCCGCGTCATCGGACCTCTCATTCGAGGCGAGGATATAAGAGGACGCGCCCAAAAGTTCAACCGGTTCCGCGCGGTCGCGGTGATGGTCTTTCAAACGCCGCTTATAGCGGCGCAATTGTTTTTCCATCTTGTCACGGCAACCGTCAAAAGCGGCATAGATTTCAGTGTTGTGCGCTTTGGCCTGGGCGGTCAGGCCAGTGGACAGGTGAACGGTGGCTTCGCATACAAATTCATGCGCAGAGCGGGAAAAGATCACATTGGCGTCTGTCGGGCGCTCGGCATATTTCTTGATCACCTCGCTCAGTTCGGTCTTTACGTGTTGTTGCAGGGCATTGCCGATATCGATCTGTTTTCCGCTTATTTGGTAACGCATGTGCTCTCCTTTATATTTTTTACCCGTTACATGCCCGGATATCGGGCGTTTACGCTAATTTCGGGTGAATTGCACAGGCCATGATTTCGATTGCGTTCGCCCGGGCCTTTCGCGAAAGACCGGACCAGAAATCGCAACGAACTGCATGTTTGCCATAATTCCATTTGAGGCGAGTCAGGGGGTAAAAGTCAACGTTTTGCAGGAGAGAAAGTTGTCGTATGCACAAAAAATTCAGTAATGCTCTGAAAGCGTTATGAAATACGAAAATTGTCACCCAGATAAACCCGACGCACGTTTTCGTTTTCCACCACTTCTTCTGGCGTGCCCGACATCAAAACCTGCCCATCATGCAGGATATAGGCCCGGTCAACGATTTCCAGCGTTTCACGCACGTTGTGATCGGTGATCAGCACGCCGATTCCCCGCTTTTTCAGATCAGCCACCAAGTGCCGGATGTCGCCGACCGATATCGGATCGACTCCGGCAAAGGGTTCATCCAGCAGCAGATATTTTGGATCCGCCGCAAGACAGCGGGCAATTTCCACGCGGCGGCGTTCCCCGCCGGAAAGTGCGAGTGCCGGGGCACGGCGCAAATGCTCGATCGAGAAATCTGACAGCAGCTCTTCAAGCCGTTCACGGCGCTTATGGCCATTGCTTTGCGAAATATCGAGAACAGCGGAAATATTGTCTTCGACACTGAGACCGCGAAAAATCGACATTTCCTGCGGCAAATAACCGATACCCAGACGGGCACGACGGTACATTGGCAGGGTTGTGACGTCACGCCCGTCAATGGTGACACTGCCGGCTTCGGGGAACACCAGCCCGGCAATGGCGTAAAAACAGGTGGTTTTGCCGGATCCGTTGGGGCCCAGGAGGGCCACCACCTCGCCGCGGTCAAGCGACATGGTCACATCGCGAATCACCACTTTCTTGCGAAAGGACTTTCGCAAATGCTCGATCCGAAGCCCCGAGGTGCCGGCGGTCACTGTCAGCTCGGGCGCGCTCATTCGTCACTGTCCGCCTTGAGAATGGTCTTGACGCGCCCGGCCATATTTGCGGTTCCGGTGGTCAGGTTGACGGTCATACGCTCAGAGGTCAGCGCATTCTGACCCTGGGTCAAAAGCACGTTGCCGGTCATCACGATGATGCCGCTGTCGATGGTATACTCGGCCCGGTCGGCCTCGGCGGCATCTGGTCCATTGACCAACACCACATCGCCCGAAGCCTCAAGCCGATCTATCCCGCCGGCTTCCTGGTTGTAGATGACCAAAACCTTATTGGCCGACAGGCGCATTTCACCCTGACCCACCAGAACATTGCCGATGAATTCGGCTGATCCATCGGCCTGATTGACGTCCAGCGACTCTGCCGTCACCTCGACCGGAAGGGTCGGGTCAGCCTTGAACGTGCCGAATGCCACGTTGGTGCCTTGCGCGTATGCAGTCGCAGAACCAAGGACAAAAAGCAGGCCGATAAAAAGGAAACGCAAGTAACGCACAGGCTATCTTTCCGGGTTTTTGGGATCGTATACCAGCTTAACCCCTTTTTTGAAAAGCATATGCAGCGGCCCGCCGTCAGATATTTCCTGAATTTGCATCTGACCGGCGGTGAAATCGCCGAACGGGCCAGTGCCGTTGATGGGGCCGGGCGTGTTGCCGGATACAATGTCCAACGCGGTGTTGAGTGTGTCTGTCTGCACAACAAAGCCTTTTGTCGATGTGATTTCCACATTGCCGGAAAAAGTGGCTATGTTCTTGTCCACGGCAACGATGCCGCTGTCCGACGTCAGGGTGATACGAACTCCGTCTGCCATGGTAAGTCGTGCTGTCAGATCCGTTGCCTCGGCTGGCGCACCGGCACGTTCCGGGCGGGCCAGGCCGGCGGTGACGATGATTTCGTCTCCCTTGGCGGTTGTGCCGGAAAAGAACGGAGCCGTAACTTGCTGGTCCCGCATCCGGTCGGCCATTTCCCGTTCAGCAAAGGGGATTTTGGTGGTAGGGTCGACGCTGCGCGACAGCATGAACAGGGTCGACAGGATGCCCAAAGCCGCCAGCGGCAGCAGCACCTTGAACAAGGCCACCATGCGAGATCGAAGGTCCACCCGTCCCCCGATCAGCCCAGGCCGGCGCGCAGGCAGTCATGGATATGCAGCAGACCCTGCGCCTGCGCAGGTCCGTCCGGGTCAACGACAAACAGGCAGGTGATCTTGCGCTGGTTCATGATCGCCACGGCTTCTTCGGCCAAGGCATCAGGGTTGATGGTGGTAGGGTTTGTTGTCATGACTTTTTCGGCACTCAGCGACAACAGCCCGTCCATATTACGCCGTAAATCGCCGTCGGTAATAATCCCTGACAGGGAACCGTCCGGGGCGGCAACGCCAGCCACACCAAAACCCTTCTGGCTGATTTCGATCAGTGCATCCCCCATCGGAGTCCCCTCTGTCACCATGGGCAATGCATCTTCCTTGTGCATCAGGTCACGTACTTTGGACAGGCGCGCGCCCAGCTTGCCTCCGGGATGAAAGTCGCGGAAATGCTCGGGTGTGAATTCGCGGTGTTCCATCAGCGCCACCGCCAGTGCGTCGCCCAGCGCAAGAGTCATGGTGGTGGACGAGGTTGGCACAATCCCTTTGCCGCAAGCCTCTTGCGCCTGCGGCAATACCAGCGCCACATCCGCCTGCGTCAGCAAGGTTGAATCGGCATGGGCCGCCACGCCAATCAGCGGGATGGCAAAGCGGCGGCTATAGGCGACCAAATCCGCCAGTTCCGGGGTTTCGCCCGAGTTGGACAGCACCAGCGCCACGTCGCCCTGTGCCATCATGCCCAGATCCCCGTGGCTGGCCTCGGCCGGGTGCACGAAGTGCGCCGGGGTGCCGGTGCTGGCAAATGTGGCAGCGATCTTGCGGGCGATATGGCCGGATTTTCCCATGCCACTGACGATTACCCGGCCCTTGGCACCCAGCAGCAGCTCTACCGCGCGGTCGAAATCGCTGTTCAGCCCGGCTTCGAGCTGGTTCAGCGCCTGCGCCTCGGTGCGGATGACCTGACGGGCGATATCCTGGAACGAACGGGTCATGAATGGGCGAATATGTCGATTTCGGGCCAGCCCGCCAGATCCAGCCGGGCACGCATGGGCAGAAAGTCGAAACAGGCCTGCGCCATGTCAGTACGCCCTTCACGGGCCAGCCGTTTGTTCAACTCGTTACGCAAACGGTGCAGATAAAGCACGTCCGATGCGGCATAATCGAGCTGGGCAGAGGTCAGGGTTTCAGCACCCCAGTCGCTCATCTGTTGCTGTTTGGAGATGTCGACGCCTATCAGTTCCTGTGTCAGGTTCTTGAGCCCGTGGCGATCCGTATAGGTGCGAATCAGGCGGCTGGCTATTTTGGTGCAATAAACCGGCGCGGCCAGCGCCCCAAAGGCATTGTACATTGCGGCTATGTCGAAACGGCCAAAGTGGAAAAGTTTCAGCACGTCCGGGTTTTCCAGCATGGCGCAAAGGTTCGGGGCTTCATTCTGGCCAATGCCTACCTGCACGATATGTGCGTCGCCATCCCCACCGCTCATCTGGATGACACACAACCGATCACGGTGCGGGTTCAGCCCCATGGTCTCGCAGTCGATGGCCACAACAGGGCCAAGTTCCAGCCCATCGGGCAGATCGTTCTGATACAGGTGATTGGCCACACGCAGTCCTTTGTTGGTTCGTCGCTTCAGGGTCGAAATAGGGGCTTTGCCCCGATAACTCAACTGTACACCGGCTTCCTTCATTGACAGCCTTCAGGTTAGTAAGCATACACACTATTGCGAATGGTCAAATGGGGATGCGCCGATGAGCGAAAAGTTAGGAACACTGGAAGAACTCCCGCAGGACTATCGGGATGATATGACCAAGGCCGGTGTTGCGCCATTGTGGCCGATGATGCGCAATGTATTGCCACACGGAGCCCCGAATCCGGTGACCCGTATGGGTTACTGGAACTATGGCGCACTGCGCCCGCTGTTGCTGAGGGCCGGCGATCTGACGCCGGTGGAAAAGGCCGAGCGCCGGGTTCTGGTGCTGTCGGATCCGGGGCGCGGAAACGCAGCGATGCAGGCAACATCGTCGATCTATCTCGGGATGCAGTTACTTTTACCGGGGGAAAGCGCACCGGCGCATCGTCATACGCCTTCGGCTGTACGCATTGTTGTCGAGGGCACTGGCGGATACACGGTGGTTGACGGAGAACGCCTGCCGATGGAGGAGGGCGATCTGGTGCTTACTCCGGGTGGTGAATGGCATGATCACGGGCATGATGGGTCCGAACCGGTGATTTGGCTGGATGCGCTGGACTTGCCGTTGTTTGTCTACTTCGAGGGGTCTTACGCCATCGAAGGCCCGTTGCAGGCCCAGAATAACCGGCCCGATGCCAGCCATGTCGAGTACAGTGCCGCCGGTCTGGTGCCATCGCGCCAGTCCGGTGTCAGTCTGCGTCGTTATCCGATGATGCGCTACCCTTGGGGCCAGACGGAAAAGGCATTGCGGCAAATGGCGGCCTTTGGGTCCGACGGCGTGGCCGAGCTGGATTTTGTGAACCCGGAAACCGGGGAAGATGTCCTGCCTACTCTGGGTTTTACCGCGATGATGTTGCAGTCCGGTCAAAGCGATGCTCCGCCGTTGCGCTCGGCTTCCTGCGCGTTTCATGTGGTGAAAGGGTCCGGGCAGAGCGTCGTGAACGGCGAGACCATCAATTGGGGTTCGAAAGACACGTTCACGGCCCCGGTCTTTGCCGAGTTGACCCATAAGGCGGACAAGGACTCATTCCTTATCCGCATTCACGACCGCCCGCTTCAAACCAAGTTGGGCTATTACGAGGAACGCCCAAGATGACCAACTCTCTGTTCACCCTTCCCCCGGTTCCCGACATTCCGGTCAGCGGAGAGGACGCAACCTTTCCCGTTGGCCGAATATTCTGTGTCGGGCGCAATTATGCCGCACACGCCGCCGAGATGGGGGTCGAGGTGGACCGCCAGGCACCGTTCTATTTCACCAAGACCCCAAGTGCAGCGGTACTGAGCGGAGCCAGGGTGCCCTACCCGCCCGGCACCGAAAATTTCCACTTCGAGATGGAGCTGGTACTGGCCATCGGTGCGCCGGTGTTTCGTGCCAGCAGGGATCAGGCGCAAGCGGCGATCTTTGCTTATGGCTGCGCACTGGACATGACGCGGCGTGATCTGCAACTGGCGGCGCGCGCCAAACAAAGGCCATGGGATCTTGGCAAGGATGTCGAGAATTCTGCAGTGTTTGCGCCCTTGAGAAAAGCCGCCGAATTTGGCGAGGTCGCAAATCAGCGCATTCATCTTGAGGTGAATGGCGAGACAAAGCAGGATGCCACGCTGGACGAGTTGATCTGGAAGGTGGATGAAATTGTCAGTCACCTTAGCGGGTTTTATCATCTGCGCCCTGGCGACCTGATATTGACCGGTACCCCGGCTGGTGTTGGCCCGGTTGTTGCCGGGGATGAAATTACCGGCGGGATTGACGGGCTGGATCCGATTGCGCTGACTTTAACGGCGGCTGAATAGGAAGGTATCGCCGATGGGCAAGGACCGGGTTGTCATTGCTGGCGGCGGCATCGGCGGGCTGGCCCTGGCGGTTGGCTTGGCGCAGACCGGCAAAAAAGTACTGGTGCTTGAGAGATCGGCGCAGTTCGGAGAGATCGGCGCGGGGATTCAGCTTGGGCCAAACGCGTTTCACGCTTTCGACGCGCTGGGCGTTGGCGATGCCGCCCGGGCGATGGCGGTCTATATCGACAACCTGCGCCTTATGGATGCCTTGTCGGGGGAAGAAATCACCCGAATTCCCTTGGGCGAGGATTTTCGCCAACATATGGGCAACCCTTATGCCGTCGTACATCGGGGCGAGCTGCACGGCGTGTTCCTCAAGGCGTGCATTGCCAGTGACCTGATCGAATTGCGGACGAACGCCAGCGTTGCCGGCTATGATCAGGATGCAACCAGCGCCACGGCTCTGTTGCAAGACGGTACGCGCGAAACCGGAGCCGTGCTGATCGGCGCGGATGGGTTGTGGTCTAGAGTGCGCAATCAAATGCTGAATGACGGGATGCCGCGGGTGTCCGGGCATACCACATATCGCTCGGTCATTCCGGTTGAACAGATGCCCGAAGATCTGCGCTGGAACGCCGCTACCCTGTGGGCCGGACCGAAATGCCATATCGTGCATTATCCGCTTTCGGGTTGGAAAGTTTTCAATCTGGTGGTGACCTATCACAATGACGCACCCGAACCTGTGGCCGGCAAACCAGTGAGCAGGGAAGAAGTGCGGGCCGGATTTGAACAGGTCAGCCCGGTGGCGCGTCAGGTGATCGAAAAGGGCACCGACTGGAAATTGTGGGTGCTGTGCGACCGTGATCCGGTGATGACATGGACCGATGGGCGGGTTGCGTTGTTGGGTGATGCGGCGCATCCGATGCTTCAGTACTTCGCCCAAGGGGCCTGTATGGCGATGGAAGACGCGGTGTATTTGTCGTCTGGCTTTGCCGACCCCCACACCGATCCGGCGGAAATCTTGCGCGACTATCAGGACCAACGCCGCCTGCGTACCGCCCGGGTTCAGTTGCAGTCCCGTGAAATCGGTGACCACATATACCACCCCTCTGGTGCCCACGCAGCGCTGCGTAACAAGGTGATGCGCGAAAAAAGTGCCCGCGATTGGTATGATCAGTTAAGCTGGCTTTATGGCAAGTGAATAACACAAACTTACGATTGATAGTTACAAATGCACCCAATAGCACGTACATCGCCGGNTTACATAATTGGGGCGTATGAACGAGGCCTGCACAGCAAGAACTGCGCCAGGGCGGGGAGACCTCGGCAANAACGCAGAAATAGCAGGCAATATATTGCAATAATCAGAANTATAGGCATTATATTGCCAGTATTGGATTCAAGGGAGGAATCACATGATCAATCGCAGAAAGTTGCTGGGCTTTGTCGGCGGGGCGGCCATTGCCGCGCTGGCCACCGGGTTTACCGCTACAACGGCACTGGCACAGGAAGTTACCCTGAAGCTGCACCAGTTTTTGCCGCCACAGGCCAACGTGCCCAAACTGGTTCTGGATGTCTGGGCCGACAAGGTCGAAAAGGATTCCGGCGGGCGCATCAAGGTCGACCATTATCCGTCGATGCAGCTGGGCGGCAAGCCGCCAGAGTTGATGGATCAGGCCATTGACGGTGTTGCAGACATCGTCTGGACCGTGGTTGGCTATACGCCGGGCCGCTATCCGGGCACCGAAGTGTTCGAACTGCCCTTCATGATGACCAATGCCCGTGCCACAAGCCGCGCCTATTGGGAGATGTTCGAAAAGCACTGGAAAGACACTGATTTCAAGAACCTGCACATTCTGGCGACATGGGTTCACGGCCCCGGTAATATCCATACCAAGGATCCGGTGAACACACCTGCCGACATGCAGGGCATGAAAATCCGTGGCGGTTCGCGCTCGGTCAACTCGCTGTTGACCAAGCTCGGCGCAACGCCGGTTGGCATGCCGGTTCCCGCCGTGTCCGAGGGCCTGTCCAAAGGCGTGATCGACGGCACTACCATCCCGTGGGAAGTGACCGCCGCCCTGAAAGTGCCGGAACTGGTGCATAACCACACCGAGTTTTCCGGTGCCGCCCTTTATACGCTGACCTTTGTTCTGGCGATGAACAAGGACAAGTATGAAAGCCTGCCAGCCGACCTGCAAAAGGTGATCGACGACAATTCCGGCGTGGAATTCTCGGTTTTCGCTGGCGGTACGCAGGCAGATTCCGATGGTCCGGCGCGGCAAAATGCCGTGGATCTGGGCAACAACATCGTTACGCTGGATGCTGCGGCAACAGAAGAATGGCGCACGCTGGCGCAGCCGGTCTATGATGAGTGGGTTGCCGACATGAATTCCAAAGGCAAAGACGGTCAGGCACTGCTCGACGAAGCCCGGGCGCTGATTGCCAAATACTCGCAATAAGACGACAAACACTTAGGGGCCGCGGCGACAGGTTCGCCGCGGTTTCGCTTTTGGGGTTGGGGGCAAATATGCAAATCAAGGGTTTCATGATGGCGCTGGCGCGATTCATGGCCTTCTTGGGCGGAATCGTCCTGAGCCTGCTGATTGTGCTGACCTGCATTTCCATTGCGGGGCGTATCCTGAACGGGCTGTTCCACAGCGATTTCATGGAAGGGTTCGCGCCCGGATTTTCCAGTTGGATGATCGGGATAGGTGTTGGTCCAGTCAATGGCGACTTTGAACTGGTCGAGGCGGGCGTGGCCTTTGCCATCTTTGCATTCATGCCGCTTTGCCAAATCACCGCAGGTCATGCATCGGTTGATGTTTTTACCAACTTTTTGCCGCGCGGGTTCAACCGGTTTTCCCGGATGGTGATAGAAATCGTTTTTGCCGCTGTTCTGGTGCTGATCGCCTGGCGTCTTTACGAGGGGATGATGTCCAAAAAGGGCTATGGAGAGACGACGCTCCTGTTGCAGTTCCCGATCTGGTGGGCCTTTGCCGCCAGTTTTGCGGGCGCGGTTGTGACTGCCTTTATCGGCACCTACATGGCGCTGGTGCGCACGTACGAGTTCTTTTCGGGTCGCATCGTCATTATTGACGGCATGGAGATCGACCATTGAGCTCTCTTGAAATAGGTATCGCTAGTTTCCCGGCCCTGATGGTCCTGATATTCCTGCGCGTGCCGATCGGTCTGGCGATGTTCCTGGTGGCACTGACCGGGCTGGTGATCGTCACGGATGGCACCAATGTTGCGTTTTCGCGGCTCAAGAACGAAACCTACGGGACGTTCTCCAGCTATTCGCTGACCATCGTGCCGATGTTCCTGCTGATGGGGCATTTTGCGACGCTGGGCGGCATGTCCAATGCGCTGTTCAAAGCAGCCGAAGGGTTTCTGGGGCATCGCAAGGGTGGCGTGGCCATGGCCGCCATAGGGGCCTGCGCCGGGTTTGGTGCGATCTGCGGCAGCTCGCTGGCCACGGCCGCCACCATGGGGCGCGTCGCCCTGCCCGAGCTGAAGCGTTATGGTTACGCTGGCGGGTTTTCCTCGGCCACACTGGCGGCGGGTGGGACACTGGGCATTTTGATTCCGCCGTCGGTGGTTCTGGTGATCTACGCGATCCTGACGGAACAGAATATCGCCAAGCTGTTTCTGGCCGCGTTCCTTCCCGGCTTGCTGGCGGCGTTTGGCTATGTGGTGGCCATTTCGATCTATGTGCGCATGAACCCGGATTCTGCCGGTGTGCGACCTCCGATTCCTTACAGCGAACGGTTTGCCGGATTGGTCAAGGTCTGGCCGGTGCTTTTGGTGTTCGGCCTGGTTGTCGGCGGCATCTATCTGGGCTGGTTCACCCCGACCGAGGGCGCAGCGGTCGGCGCATTTGGCACCGGTTTGATTGCATACCTGAACCGCGGTCTTACCTGGGCGACGCTGATCGACAGCTTCATGGTGACGGCGCGCTCTACCGCTATGATTTTCTTCATCGTGCTTGGTGCCGGGTTCTATAACGGCTTTCTGGCGTTGACGCAGGTGCCGCAGGAATTGTCAAACTACGTGGTAAGCCAGGGGTTCAGCCCTTGGATGGTGCTGACGCTGATATTAGTGTTCTATCTGATATTCGGCTGCCTGATGGATAGCCTGTCGATGATCCTTTTAACCATCCCGATCTTCTTTCCGGTGATCAGTTCGCTTGATTTCGGAATGAGCCCCGAACACGTGGCAATCTGGTTCGGCATTCTGGTGCTGATCGTCGTCGAGGTCGGGTTGATCACCCCGCCTGTGGGCATGAACCTGTTTGTCATCAACGCGATGGACCCGAAAACGCCGATGGTCGAAACCTACAAGGCGGTTATCTACTTTGTCGGGTCGGATATCATCCGGGTGGTCATACTGGTTGCCTTCCCCGCTATCACGCTATTCCTGATCCCCTAATTCCGCTGAACCGTCACGCGAAAATCGTGCCGCGAACAAAAAGGAACAGTCAGATGACAAAGCAGCATGCCTTTCTGGCCCATAATGTGCTGTGTGACGACCGGTCGGATGGCAGCATCCTGATGCGGTCGGCCTATGAACTGAATGAACCGGTGGCCACCACCAATGTCTGGCTGCATCGCTGGGCAGCCGAGCGCCCCGACGGCGTGTTTCTGGCTGAACGCAGCGGGCCGGGTTGGCGAGAGCTGAAGTATGGGCAGGCACTGGAACAGGTACGTGCCCTGGCGGCCGGATTGCTGGGACGGGGGCTGAACAAGGACACACCGATCCTGATCCTGTCAGGCAATGGGGTTGATCACGGGTTGCTTGGCCTTGCGGCGCAATATGTAGGCATCCCTACTGTGCCGGTAGCCGAGCAATATTCGCTGATCCCAGGCGCGCGCAAACAACTGAGCTATATTATGGAGCTGATCCGGCCGAGCATGGTGTTTGCCGAAGACGGCGCACTGTTCGGCGCATCCCTCGCACTGCCCGAGATGGACGGCCTGGACATTGTGGTCAGTCGGGGAGGTGGGCCAGGTATGACCAGCCTTGACGACCTGATGAAGGGCGAGAGAAGCTACGTGGACGAGGCTGCAGCACAGGTTGACCCCGATACGGTCGCCAAGATCCTGATGACGTCGGGGTCCACCTCGAACCCCAAGGGCGTGCTGACCACGCAAAGAATGATGTGCGCCAATCAACAGATGTATTCCGAGGTACTGCCGTTGCTTAGTGCCCGTGTGCATCGTTTGGTGGATTGGCTGCCATGGAACCATGTGTTCGGCGGGTCAAACAATTTCAACCAGATGCTGGCCAATGGTGGCAGCCTGTATATTGACGGGGGCAAATCGGTCAAAGGGCTGATCGACAAGACTATTGAGAATAACCTGCTGATGAACGGCACCATTGCCTATAACGTGCCCGTCGGATTCACCCTGTTGCGCGATGAGATGCGTACCAATCAGGCGCTGAAACAAAAGTACTTCGAAGACCTCGACATGATTTTCTATGCTGCGGCGTCGCTGCCTCAGGACGTCTGGCAGGATCTGGTCGACATGTCTGCCGAAGTGAGGGATGAACCGCCGATTATGACTACGTGCTGGGGCATGACCGAAACCGCGCCCGCCTGTATCTTTGTACACGAGCCGACCGATGAGGCGGGAGTCATTGGCGTGCCCCTGCCCGGGGTGATGGCAAAACTGGTGCCCGAGGACGGCGCGCGATACGAGTTGCGCGTCAAGGGCGCGAACATCATGCCCGGCTACTTTCGGGATGCGGACAAAACCGCCGCCGCCTTTGATGACGAAGGGTATTTTCGCACCGGAGACGCTATGACGCTGGTTGATCCTGATGACCGCAACCGGGGTTTGCGGTTTGACGGGCGTTTGTCCGAAGATTTCAAGCTGACCTCCGGCACTTGGGTGCGGGGGGCCACGCTGCGGCTGGAAATGTTGGGAGTGCTGGCCCCGCTGGCGGCGGATGTGGTTGTAACGGGTGAAGGTAAGGCAGAGGTCGGTTTGCTGATCATCCCGACCCCCGGCCTGTTGACGGATGGTGCGTTGACTCCTGATGGCGGGGCCTGTCTGGGCGCGGATATTCTGGCGGATATCGCGCAGCGTCTGGCGGACAAGGCCAAATTCGCACAAGGAACGTCCAACAAGGTGGTGCGCGCGCTGATCCTTTCGGAGCCAGCGTCGATTGCGCAGGGCGAGATTACCGCCAAAGGCAACCTCAATTTCCGCAAATTGCTGGATCGTCGTCGCGATGTGGTGGCGCGACTTTATGACGACAGTGATCCGGCAGTGATCCACATATAATGCCTTTTAGGGCACCAGCCTTGCAAGTCGTGCATTATCTTGCACAATCGAAAATATTGTGCATTATATCACGCACCGAGCCGTCCCTCTGACCGGGGCGGTTGGCGCACGCCAAGCAAATTCCGAATATGGGGGAATAGCCATGACTGAATCCGGGAATGCCGCAGTTTATTTTGTGGACCGGCATATGGCAGAGGGACGCGCTGACAAAACTGCCTTTCGCGAGGCAACAGGCGACCAGCGAGAGCTGAGCTTTGCGGCATTGGCAGATCAATCGGGTTGTGTTGCCACGGCTCTGGGCCGGGCCGGGATAACCCGGGACTCACGGGCGCTTATGCTGGTTCTGGATCAGATCGAGTTTCCGGCGATCTTTTGGGGCAGTCTCAAGGCGGGGGTGATTCCGGTCCCTCTTAATACCTTGCTGGCGACATCGGTCTATGATGCCATCCTGAACGACAGCCGCGCGACCTGCCTGTTTGTATCGGAGGAATTGTGGCCGGTTATCCAACCTGCCGCCGTTGTCTCGCCGTATCTGACGCGGATTGTGGTGATCGGTGGGGCGGCCCCCGAAGGTACGCAAGCCTATGATGATTTCATGGATGGCTGCGGGCCTGCGGCAGTGGTTGATGCCTCGCCCGATGATGTGGCATTCTGGCTTTATTCGTCGGGATCCACCGGTCAGCCGAAGGGTGTGCGGCATGTGCATGGGGCGATAAGGGCCACGTCGGATACCTATGGCGCGCAGGTGCTGGGGATTGAGGAAAACGACGTAATCTATTCGGCGGCCAAGCTGTTCTTTGCCTACGGTATGGGCAACGGCATGAGTTTTCCGCTGGCGGTCGGGGCCACTGCGATTCTGTTCGACGGGCGACCCACGCCGGACGGTGTGACAGACATTCTGGCCACCGGGAAACCGACGATCTTTTGCGGAGTTCCGACGCTTTACGCCGCCATGGTTGCGCATCTTGAGAAAGAGGGAAGGCCGGAAATTGCCTTGCGCCGCTGTATCTCGGCTGGCGAGGCGCTGCCGGGTGAGATCGGCCGGAAATGGCAGGAAATCTGGGGCACCGATATTCTGGACGGGGTCGGATCGACCGAGATGCTGCACATCTTTCTGTCCAACGCACCCGGTGACGTGGTCTATGGCACGTCCGGACGGGCGGTGCCCGGTTATGAGGTGCGGTTGGTGGATGAGAACAGCCAGGATGTCGGCCAGGGTGGTATTGGCGAATTGCTGGTTCGGGGGGCCTCGGCGGCTGATGGTTACTGGAACCAGCGCGACAAAAGCCGTTCCACGTTCGAGGGCGAATGGACCCGGACGGGCGACAAATATGAGCGCGCAGAAGATGGCCGGTTTATTTATTGCGGGCGCACGGATGACATGTTCAAGGTGTCCGGCATCTGGGTCTCTCCGTTCGAGGTGGAACAGGCGCTAATTTCACACCCGGCAGTTCTTGAGGCCGCGGTGGTAGCGGCCCGTGACGACAAAGGGCTGGAGAAACCCAAGGCTTACATCGTTCTGCAAGAAGGCAGCGAGGCGGGCGGTCTGGAACAAGAGCTAAAGGAATACGTCAAGGAAAAGGTCGGCAAGTGGAAATACCCCCGCTGGGTTGAGTTTGCGGCAGACCTCCCAAAGACGGCAACCGGCAAGATCCAGCGATTTAAGCTGAGGGATGTCGATTGATGGCTGACCCGGACTGGTCAGAGCAACCGCAAGAGCCCTTGATAGTAAACGGCGTAGGGCTTGAATACGCCTGTTATGGTCCATCGCCCGATCAGGCCCCGACCATTGTCATGCTGCACGAGGGTTTGGGCTGTGTCGCCCTGTGGCGTGATTTTCCCCAACAGGTGGCGCAGGCCACTGGCATGGGGGTGTTTGTCTATTCCCGTCAGGGCTATGGCCAGTCGGACCCGGCCAACTTGCCGCGCCCTCTGGATTTCATGACCCGCGAGGCGTTGGATGTGCTGCCCCATGTGCTGGACAGGATCGGGTTTCGCCGCGGTATCCTGTTTGGCCATTCCGACGGGGCCACCATCGCTGCGATTTACGCCGGCAGCGTGTCTGACCAAAGGGTGCGCGGTTTGATCCTGATGGCCCCGCATTTCTTTACCGAGCCGGGCGGGTTGGCCGCGATCGAGGTGGCGCGCCGGAACTTCGGGGCGGGCGACATGAAAGAGCGGATGGGCAAATACCATCTCGACCCAGAGGGAATGTTTCACGGCTGGAACGATACCTGGCTTGATCCGGATTTCAAGGACTGGAACGTGGCCGAAGTGATCGACTATCTGCGCATCCCGGTTCTGGCCATTCAGGGTCGCGACGATCAGTATGGAACGCTGGCGCAGATCGAGGAGATCCAACAGCGGATCTATTCCCCCGTGGACGTTGAGATTTTGGATGATTGCAGGCATGCTCCGCATTTTGAGCAACCCAAGTTAACGCTGGGTGCCGTGACTGAATTTGCAGAGCGGTTGCAACGGATCGAAGCCGCCGGACCAGTGCCGCGTTAGGCGGCTTTGGCAGGTTGGCCGGATTGCTTGCTGCGAATCCTTGTGCATGATAATGCACGTTTCCAGACTCAAAGCCTGCCTAAAAGAATCCTGAAGACAGGTAAGCCTTTGTTCACTAGCGGTATTTGCTAGGCACTATTTTGCATATTTGTATTTACCCAACCTCTGTAACGCATTAGAGTGTTGCCAGGATTCATCCCTTTAAGGAGCGCGCGACTATGGCCAAGGTCATTGACTTCCAGACGAACCCATCCCGCTACAAGCACTGGCAGGTCGAGTATGACGGAGAGGTTGCCAATCTGTTCATGGATGTCGACGAGGATGGCGGGTTGTTCGATGGCTACAAGCTCAAGCTGAATTCGTATGACCTTGGTGTTGATATCGAACTGGCCGATGTGGTTCAGCGGATGCGGTTCGAACATCCCGAGATCAAGGTAGTGGTCATGCANTCGGCCAAGGACAAGGTGTTCTGCGCCGGAGCCAACATTCGCATGCTGGGCGGTGCCAGCCACGCGCACAAGGTGAANTTCTGCAAATTTACCAACGAGACCCGCAATACATTCGAGGCCGCCGAAGATGACAGCGGTCAGAAATATGTCTGCGCGATTCAGGGNGCCTGTGCGGGCGGTGGTTATGAACTGGCGCTCGCGTGCAATTACATCATTCTGACCAACGACAGCAATTCGTCCGTAGCCTTGCCTGAAGTGCCGCTTTTGGCGGTACTGCCAGGCACGGGCGGCCTGACCCGCGTGACCGACAAACGCAAGGTGCGTCGTGACCTGGCGGATGTGTTCTGCTCTACCGAAGAAGGCGTAAAAGGTCAGCGCGCGGTGGATTGGCGTTTGGTGGACGAAGTGGTGGCCAATTCGACTTTCAAAGAGACGGTGCAGACGCGGGCGCGGGAATTCGCCACCGCCTCATCGCGGCCTGCGGGCCTGACGGGGATTGAACTGATGCCGCTTGATCGGGTGATTGGCGAGGATAGTGTCACATATTCACTGGTTGAGGTGACAATTGACCGGAATACCGGTCAGGTGACGATAACCCTGAACGGCCCCGACGCCGATGCGCCGGCATCGATGGAGGACGTGCAGGCACAGGGCGCACAGGCGTATATGCTGCGTCTGGCACGCGAACTGGACGATGCCATCCTGCATCTGCGTCTGAACGAACGCGACTGCGGACTGGTGATTTTCCGCACTCAGGGCGACAGTGAAAAGCTGATGGCACATGAGGCGCTGCTGCTGGGCAACGCCGATCACTGGCTGGCCAATGAGACGCTGAAATACTGGAAACGGGTGCTCAAGCGGGTTGATATGACCTCACGTTCGCTGGTGGCGCTGGTCGAGCATGGATCGTGCTATGCGGGCGTTTTGGCCGAATTGCTTTGGGCGGTTGATCGCAGCTATATGATGCTTGACGAATTTGACGGTGACAACCGGCCAATGGCGGCAATAACGCTGAGCCAAAGCAACTTTGGTGCCTATCCGATGGGCAACAATCTGACCCGCCTGAAAACGCGGTTCCTGGGGGAACCGGAACTGGTCGATCAGGCGCAGGCGCGTATCGGCGAGGCGCTTGAGGCGGATGATGCTGAAAAGTTGGGGCTGGTCACTTATGCCTTTGACGATATCGACTGGGAGGACGAAATTCGTGTCTTCCTTGAGGAACGCGCCAGTTTCTCGCCCGATGCGATGACAGGGATGGAAGCCAACCTGCGCTTTGCCGGGCCGGAAACCATGGAGACGCGGATATTCGGCCGGCTGACGGCCTGGCAGAACTGGATATTCCAGCGCCCGAACGCGGTGGGACCGGAAGGCGCGTTGCAACAGTACGGCACCGGGGTGCGCGGCAAATACAATATGGAACGTGTGTGAAACAGGCGGTGCGTGGTTTCACGCGCCTTTGCGATTGATATCAGGGAGAAGCAAATGCTCGATCTAATTAATGTCAGCTATGACACCCAGATCCCCAACAATGTGGGTCTAAGTCAGGATAAACGGGTGTTGAAGGCGCTGGAAAAATGGCACCCCGGCTATATTAGCTGGTGGAGCGATCTGATCCCGCAAAAATTTCAGGAAAGCCTGATCTATCTGCGTACCGCCGTATCCGTGGACCCCAAAGGCTGGGCCAAGTTCGATTATGTGAAAATGCCCGATTACCGCTGGGGTGTGTTGCTGGCCCCGCAGGTCGAAGACCGGCGCATCCCCTGCGGCGAGCACTACGGCGAACCCGCCTGGCAAGAGGTTCCCGGTGAATACCGGTCCCTGCTGCGCCGTTTGATCGTGATTCAGGGCGACACAGAGCCTGCATCGGTTGAACAGCAACGGTTTCTTGGTCTGACTGCCCCGTCGCTGTATGATCTGCGCAACCTGTTTCAGGTCAACGTCGAAGAGGGCCGTCATCTTTGGGCGATGGTCTATCTGCTGCACAAGTATTTCGGCCGGGATGGCCGCGAAGAGGCCGACGACCTGCTGCGTCGTCAGTCGGGCAGCGAAGAGGCCCCGCGCATGCTGGGGGCCTTCAACGAGGAAACGCCGGACTGGCTGTCGTTCTTCATGTTCACCTATTTCACCGACCGTGACGGCAAGATGCAGCTTGAATCGCTGGCGCAATCCGGGTTCGATCCGCTGTCGCGCACCTGCCGGTTCATGCTGACCGAAGAAGCGCATCACATGTTTGTCGGCGAAACCGGCGTTGGCCGCACGATCCAGCGCACCTGCGAGGCGATGAACGAAGCGGGAATCACCGACCCCTATGACACCGACAAGATCCGTGATCTGGGGGTTATCGACCTGCCGCTGATCCAGAAAAAGCTGAACATGCACTACACGCTGTCGCTTGATCTGTTCGGGCAAGAGGTGTCGACCAACGCCGCCAATGCCTTTAACTCGGGCATCAAGGGGCGGTTCCTGGAACAGCGGATCGACGATGACCACAAGCTGACCAATGACACCTACAAGGTCTGGGATATGGTCGACGGCAAGATGGTTCAGCACGAAGTGCCGGCCCTGACCGCCATTAACATGCGTCTGCGTGACGACTATACCAAGGATGCCGCTGGTGGGGTGGGCCGCTGGAACAAGATCATCGCCAAGCTGGGCGTTGATTTTGAGATGACCCTGCCGCACGAGGCGTTCAACCGCAAGATCGGCGTCTTTGCCGACAAGAACTTTGACCCCGAAGGCAATCTCTTGTCCGGCGCAGAGTATGATGCGGGTGTGTCGAACTGGCTGCCTTCGCATGCCGATGGCGATTTCATCCAATCACTGATGAAACCCTGCACCGAGCCGGGCCAATACGCTGGCTGGATCGCCTCGCCCAAGATTGGTATCGACAACAAACCGGGTGACTTTGAATACGTCCAACTGCATATGGCATAACAGAAATGTCCGGGGGGGCACCCCCCCGGACAAACCGAGGTAGGCATGACCAAACCGCTCAAACAGCACCTGATCGACCCTGAAATCTGTATTCGCTGTTACACGTGCGAAATGACCTGTAGCGTTGGCGCGATCAGCCATGACGACAACAACGTGGTTGTGGATGCGTCCTTGTGCCAGTTCTGCATGGACTGCATTCCCGTCTGCCCTACCGGGTCGATTGACGAATGGCGCGTAGTGGCCGAACCCTATTCGGTGGAAGATCAGTTCAGCTGGGAAGATCTGCCCGAGCAACAGGACGTCGAAGAGGCCGATACCGGACTCGAGGCGCTGGACGACGCGATGGCCGCTCTTCTGGCCGAGGCGCATAAAGGCGCAGGCGGCAAGGCCCGCGCGCCGGCCAGTGCGGCCAAACCGACCATCAACATGTACAATCTGGGCAAACCGGCCGAAGTACGTGTCCAGGGCAACTATCGCCTGACGGATCCAACCAGTGACAGCGACGTGCGCCACATCATTCTCGACATGGGCGGGCTGCCTTTCCCNGTGCTGGAAGGTCAATGCATCGGTATTATTCCGCCAGGCGCGGACAAGGACGGCAANCCACACCTGCCAAGGCTTTATTCCATATCCAGCCCGCGTGACGGTGAGCGGCCGAATTTCCATAACCTGTCGCTGACCGTGAAACGCGAACCCCAGGGGGTGTGCTCAAACTATGTCTGCGATCTGAAACCTGACGACAAAGTTCTGTTGACGGGACCATTCGGGGCAACATTCCTGCTGCCGTCAGATCCGGACACGCATCTCATGATGATTTGTACCGGCACCGGGTCCGCGCCGTTTCGCGGGTTCACCATGCGCCGCCAGCGTGAGAACCCATCTCTGAAAGGGTCTATGACCTTGGTGTTCGGGGCAAGACGGCAGGAAGAACTGCCCTATTTCGGACCGCTCAAGAAGGTGCCGGAAGGTTTCATGAAAAAGCTGTTCGCCTTCAGCCGGCAGGAAGATGGACCAAAGCAATATGTGCAGGACCGGTTACGGGATGAGGCCGGGCAGGTCGCTGACATACTAAAAGACCCAAAGGGGCACATTTACATCTGCGGGCTCAAAGCTATGGAGCAAGGCGTGGAAGAGGCACTTTCCGACATTGCGCGCGGGATTGGTTTGGACTGGGCTGAATTGCGCGATTCAATGCGCGAAAATGGTCGTTATCATGTGGAAACTTACTGAACAGGTACTCTGATTACTCTGCGCCACCGGCGTTGTGCAAAAAATTCACCCGATACATTTGGGCACGGTGTCGTTCCGGATTGAGGTAGCTGGGTATCAGGACGGCACTTTGTGTTTCGAGGGTCAGTTCGTAGGCGTGTTTACCATCGCGGACGAAATCAAGGTACAGCCTGCGCCGAACAGAATCCGGCAGGTGCTAGAGCCGCTTTTGCACCCTTAGGCGCAAAATAATGCAGGAATTGCCGGAAATTACGGTGAAAATATTTGAATGCCGTGGTCTGGCGTCGTAGATTCATGCAATATTGTTCACAATTGGCGCGCCGATGGCTGAAATCACCAATTTTCGAGGCGAAACAACATCGCAGTCTCAGACCGATCAGGTCAAGGCTTCGGTATCTGCCCTGATCACGCGAGTGGGTGAGCGTGTTCGAAAGGCGCGTGAACGAAAAGGTATCCCACGCCGCGTTTTGTCGGAAATGTCCGGGGTGTCGCCACGATATCTGGCTCAACTGGAGGCAGGTGAGGGCAACATCTCGATCGGATTGCTGCAACGAGTGGCGATTGCGCTGGATCACCGGATTGACTGGCTGATGGGCGAGGATGACCCCTGGACATCGGATGCGCTTAGGGTGGCGGACCTGTATCGCGGGGCCAACGTGGATGTGCAAAAGGCGGTTCTGCGTATTCTCAGTCCGGAACCGATGGAAACAAGGCGCGCGCATCGCATCTGTCTGATTGGGTTGCGCGGCGCGGGCAAGTCGACACTTGGGGCGCTGGCAGGGCTGGCGCTGGACTTGCCGTTTGTCGAGTTGAACAAAGAAATTGAAGAACAAAGCGGCATGCCGGTCAACGAGGTAATCGCGCTTTATGGTCAAGAGGGGTATCGCCGGCTGGAAGCTCAGGCGATCAACCGGGTGATTGCCACCCATGACGAAATGATCCTGGCCGTGGCGGGCGGAATTGTGGCTGAACCTGAAACCTTCAATCTGTTACTGGGCCATTTTCATACCATTTGGCTGCGCACGTCTCCGGAGGAACATATGGCACGGGTTCGTGATCAGGGGGACGAAAGGCCAATGGCCGGCAATCTTGAAGCGATGGATCAACTGCGTTCAATTCTGGCCAGCCGTGAAGCCTTGTATGGCAGAGCATTAGCCCAACTGGAAACGTCCGCGCAGAGTGTCGACGCATCGTTGGCGCAATTGCTTGCGCTCATTCGGGATCGGCGGTTTTTGACCTGATGTGTACGGCGTGATTGCGCTCTAATGCGGATCGCACAACCAGCCAGGTTCAAAGTGAACCGGGTCCAACCCGCAAAAGCGTGCGGTGCGGGCCAGTTCAGACTCTAATTGGGCAGTTTTTGACGCCGACCAACGAACATTCCGTTCGGGCCACACGGCGCGAACGTTCAGTACACCGTTGTCACGCTGTGCCTTCATGTCAATTCTGCCAATCAACCGATCGTGTTGCAGCAAGGGAAATACGTAGTAGCCATATTGCCGTTTGGCCGCTGGAACGAACACTTCGATCCGGTAGTGAAATCCGAACAGCCGCTCTGCCCGTGCCCGATCCCGCAGGGCCGGATCAAACGGGCTGAGNACCCGNATTCGCCCCGGCAGGTGAGCGATCTGATCGGCCTGTTCCTTGATATCCGGGCGCGCAAAACACCGCNGTGCCGATCCATTTTGGCAGGCGATTTCAACTTCGATCACTTCGCCCGTTGCCAATCGGTCACCACACCAGGTTTTCGCCTCGGCCAGAGTGACCGTGGCCCAGAACGCTGCAATTTCACCGGGAGTAGCAAAGCCCAGCCGGTCGAGCGCCGTCGCGCAAAGCCAGTCAACAGAATCATGTTCCTCGGGCTGGCCTGGGCTTTTCAACAAAGCTGCATCAATCACCCGTTCGCTCAAGTCAAATTGCTTTTGGAACCCCTGACGCCCGGTTACTGCCAGCGCACCGCTGCGCCACAGATACTCCAAAGCGGTTTTCGATGGGTGCCAGTCCCACCACCCCCCGCTGCCCTTCTTTTCGTCTTTACCCACGTCAGATGAACGCACAGGCCCATGATCACGCACATGGCGCAATACCGTTTCGAACCGGCCTTCGAACCCGTCACGCCGCCAGTTTCGCCAGCGTGCTTTCAGCGTTTCGGCGTCTCGTCTGAACCGTAAATGCCAGTGCGGGTAATATGTCATCGGGATAACCGCAGCATCGTGAGTCCAGTGCTCGAAGAGCGCCTTGTCCCTTTCATAGAGCCTTTTAAGGTGCCTTGACCTGAAAGTGGGTCGGCGGGAATAAAGGATCATGTCATGGGCGCGCGCAACGGTATTTATGGAATCCAATTGCACAAAACCAAGTCGCTCAATCAGAGCCAGAAGATCCGCCCCTTTGGCCGGGCCACTGGGCTGTTCTGCCAGCGCGTGCCGGTCCAGAAACAGCTTGCGCGCCGTTTTGTTGTCAAGTTGCTGAACCACCAATGGTCAACGCCGCTTCAACGTGTCGCCAAATGCGATCTTTGGAGTCAGGGTAATGATCTTATCGCTCTCAACCGGAGGATCGGCCATCTGAGCAGCAATGATATTGGCGGCTTTGCGCCCGATTTCCAGCCGACAGGCATCCATTGTCGCCAATTGGCGCGGCAACCCCTGCAGCAGTTCGACTCCGTTAAACCCGGCCAGGCCGATTTGCCCCGGTACGTCGATGCCTTCATCCAGCAGATAAAGCAAACCACCCGCGCCAATCATATCGTTGGAATAATAAAGGAAATCCAGTTCCGGAGAACGGTCCAACATGGCTTTGGTCATCTCACGACCCTTGGCGAGAGCTGATCCACCAGAATAGAAATCCCGATCTTCAATTTCGACTCCGCCTTTGGCAAGGGCCTCGGTAAAGCCTTCGAAACGTTTGCGTGCGCGATGATCAAGCGGCATTTTGGTGCCCATGAACCCGATGTGACGATACCCGGCCTTAAGGATTGCTTTGGCCATTTCCGCCCCCGCCCGGCGGTGTGAAATACCGACCATCGCATCTACCGGCTTGCCATCCGTATCCATGATTTCGACTACCGGAATACCGGCAGCTTCCAGCATGGCGCGCGCGGGTTCGGAATGCTCCAACCCGGCGATGATCACACCGGACGGGCGCCAGGAAAGCATTTCATACAAGACCCGTTCTTCCTTTTCCGGCAAATAGTCGGTTACGCCGATCACTGGCTGCAATTCGGTATCTTCCAGCACCTGATTGATACCGGTCAGAACCTCGGGAAACACCATATTGGACAGGGATGGGACAATCACCGCCACCAAGTTTACGCGATTCGACGCCAGTGCCCCCGCAATCTTGTTGGGCACATAACCCAGTTCCTTGGCGGCGGCCTGAACACGGGCGCGGGTGGCGGCGGACACATCACCACGATTGCGCAGCACCCGGCTGACGGTCATTTCCGATACGCCCGACGCCTCAGAGACATCGCGCAGGGTAAGTGGGCGTTTGGATGCAGAGGACAAGACAGGTTTCCCAGATTTCATTGATGTGATGTTAGGCAATCGAATGATGCTGATCAACCGCGATGCAAAAGCAATGACAAAGGCATTTTTCCCGTTTATGACGCTGTGTTAGCGGCCCCGTGGCTCAACTGGATAGAGCAGCCCCCTCCTAAGGGGCAGGTTGCAGGTTCGAATCCTGCCGGGGTCACCAAAAACACCTGAAAAATATGGCTTATTTACAGGGCTTTGTGCAGATGCTCGCAGAAAGTCCCGTGAGCTTTCGGAACGAATTCTGCTGAAACGGCGGAAATCTCGTACAAAACCTGTACAAAATCCGCACGTCTTTGCGCAGTTTGGGGCCTTCCAATGAGCTGGCGGGTTGCGAACACATGCGCGGAACGGAAGTTCGGCAGCGCAGCGCGCAAGCAGATCATCATGTTTCTGGCCGACAAGGCGAGCGATGACGGCTCAGGCATCTGGTGTTCCAAGGGCACGATCCAGCGGCACACAGAGCTTGGAGAGACCACCGTCAAGCGAACCGTGCGCGAATTCCTCAAAGAAGGGATTCTGGTCGAGACCGGTGCACGGACATGCAAGAACGGCTTCACCGTCGTCTACAGGATTGATCTGACCAAAGTTGAAGCGCTGGACCCCACGCTGGAGCCTGAGATTGAGACGGGGTCCACAGTGGCCCCCGTCCAGTCCGGCCCCGGTACGGGGGCCACTGTGGCCGGGGTACCGGGGCCACCACGGCCCCCAAACCATCCTAAAACCATCCATAAACCACCTACGCGCAGGCGCGAGGCGGCGGCGGATGAAAATGCTGAGAAGATTCTTGCAGCATATCCGCCCGACCGACTGCGGGGCAAAGCGGCCTGCCTTGCCCAGATCGAAGAGGCCATGAAGGAAGGGATCTCACCGGAGGACTTGCTGCAAGCCATCCAGGCCTACGCGACCGACAGCGCTGGGTTCACTCGCTCCAAGGTTTCCTTTTCCGACAACTGGTTTCAGTCGCGGCGCTGGCGAGGATACATCGAGAATATCCGCGCCAAGCGAGAAGAAGCCCAAGCTGCAAGCGTTGACCATCATGCGCGGTTGGCCTGCTGGATCAGTGATCGCAGCCCGATGTGCAAGCATATCACGGCCCCGCAAGTCACGGCATTGCTTGCCTCAAAGCTGGTGACAAAGGCCCAAATCCAAACCGCAGGCCTCGGATCATGACCGCGACCGATCCCACCGAAGAGCAAACAGCAAGGCGACCCATGTCATACGCTGGCGCTGCTGACACGGGACCTTGCGAGGGGCGGCACGCCTCCCCTTCGAACCCCACCGGCGCGGGAAAAGCCCGCACCAAAGAGCCGCTGACCGAGACCTTCGTCTTCCGGTGCACAGCGGCAGAGAAGGCCCAGTTGCGCGCCAAGGCCGAGGCCGCTGGCCTGCCAGCCGCAACCCTTCTACGCGAGGCGCTTGGCCTGACCGAAGCCCGCCGTCGCAAGCCCATCCCCCGCGTTGATCCGGCGTTGGTGCTGGCTGTCGGGCGCATCGGCGGCAACCTCAACCAGATCGCACGCTGGCTGAACCGCGCGATGCAGGCGGGCCGCATCGATCTCGACGCGCTGACCGTTGCCCGTCGCTTGCTGACCATCGAACGCCAGCTTGCCCAGATCGTCGAGGCTGCACGCCAATGCTGATCAAGTTCTTCCGCAACGGCAAAGGCGCGGGGGCTGGTCCGGTCGGCTACCTCGTGGCGGACAAGGTGCTCGCCTATGATGACAACCGCGACCTGATCCGCGATGCTGACGGCCAGCCGATGACCGTGACCCGCGAACCCTTGCCCGAGGTCCTGCGCGGCAATCCCGACCGAACCGAAGCCCTGATCGACGCCAGCGGCCACCAATGGACCTACCGTGCAGGCGTCATCAGTTTTGCCGCCACCGATGCCCCAACCGAGGAACAACAGGCCGAGGTCATGGACCACTTCGAGCGTCTGGCCTTCGCGGGGCTGGACCCGACGCAATATGAGGTGCTCTGGGTCCGACATACCCACGAAGACCGTGTCGAGCTCCACTTCTGCACGCCGCGTCTGGAACTGACATCGGGGCGAAGTCTGAACATCGCGCCGCCGGGGTATGAGAAAGCCTTCGATAGCCTGCGCGATGTCATGAACCAGCGCCACGGTTGGGCCGATCCGATGGAGCTGGAGCGCGCCCAAGAGGTCCGCGGCACCATCGAGACCCCGACCCGCGCCCAAGGTCGCGACGAGCTGCATGCGTGGCTGCAAGACCAGATCAGCGTTGGATACGTCACCGACCGCGCTAGCATGCTCGACGCCCTGACCGATGTAGGCTTTGACATCCCGCGCGCAGGCAAAGCCTACCTGACTGCCCAAGACCCTGACACCGGCGAGCGCTGGCGCTTGAAAGGAGAGATTTTCCATGAAAACTGGCAAGCTGACCCGGCTGAGCGAGAAGCTGAACGCAGAGCTGGATACGATCCGGCAGGACTACGCCGCCTCGATGGCATCCCAGCTGGAGAGCTTCAGGACAGATTTGAAAACCATTGCGATCAACGCGCAGCGTACAATCGAGATCGATACCCGCACCTTTCTGCGACAGAACAAGAGCTGGCTGACGATCTCGCCTTGGCTGATCACGGGGACGTTCTTGGCGGGAATCGTCTCGATGATGGCCGCGAGCTTGCTCTGGACACTGATGCTTTCCAGCTCCGAGATGACGGAACTGGGCATGACTCGGATCGACAGAGAGGACGGGACCTGGCTGGTGCTGGACCCGACCAAGACGCGCGTGAGGACCTGCACGCTGGGCGGCAGATCAGTGACCTGCATCAAGATCGAGGAGAATTAGATGACAACACCCCTGACAGCCTTGGAACGCGACTTGCTCGCCTGCGTCGAGCGGTTGGTGACGGCCTGCGAAGTCTCAGCACAGGAATTGAGCGGGTTAGAGGAACGCTCGACGAACAGGATGCAGAACCGGCTGGATGGATTGGCCGCCTGCGTGTCGGTGCTCATTCAATCGCAAACGGCGTCCGTGGCTGCGTTGCACGGCTTGTTGAGCGAGGGCTCGAACTACGGGAATTTGCGCAGGCAACTCGAGACCAGCTTGAAATTAGTGAAAGCCGCCGAAGAGAGGCTGAGACAGAGCTAGAAGCTCGGGAGGTCGAGATGGACCGGGGGCTGACGCATTGAAATTCACAGCGATTACAGGACTCATCCAGGTCAGACGCTCAAGCGGATTTTAGAACCATTTCGAAGCCTGGAAAAGCTGAAGATACGGTGCGATAGAACTTTCTGGTCGCTTTCTCGACCTCCTCTAGGTCGGAGAAGTAAAAAGACTCAGTTGGGACAAGCGTTTGAATTTCTTTCAAAACAAGCCTCTCAAGTTCAGCCAGTACTTCCTTGAAAGTGACGTCATCTTTCACCTCAAATTTCATTCCTGAGTCAGTATGGGAAGCGAAGCCCTTATCAAGGCAATACGCTATAAACTCACGGTTGATCCGATTTACGGACGCACTTTCGGTGTCCTGATACAGGCCATCGACTAGGTTAAGCAACCTACTCTGTGGGTTCGCATTTTCCGAAGCAAAGTAACTATAAAACCTCGCAGTTTCCTTTTGATCGAGCATCTGAAAATCTTGGAAGTAGTTTTCGAAGAAGGTAGCGCAGTCTGTGTTCATACAGTACCTACCGATCGCCATGACAACACCTTGAGACAACCCCGCAAGAGCCATTGGCGTTAGCGCTCCGACGGCAGTAGCAAATATGGTACCTCCGGGTCTTGGAAGCCGGGCATCTGGTTTGTCTGATCCACGCGAGGTAGAAAATCATCGTCTTGCCCAAGTCCACGCTCCACAATCCGGGCGAAATCCTCCGCCGAAAGTGGCCGTACTGCAGCCTGAGCACGGCCGGAAATGTTCCCAAGGTCATTCAAGACGCCTTGCTCGATGATGCCGTCAGTATCGCGGAATGGAACCGGATCGCCAAAGTCGAGATAGGTCCTGGGTTCGATGACAGCCAAATACATATCAGCGCCGCGGGGGTCTGCGATAATCTCTTGTACCTTGGCGACAGCGAAGTAGCCTTTGGTGTTTTTCACCTTGGTGGGTTCAAGATAGACGATCCAGTCGCCTTCACACTGCTGCGCACGCGTCAGGTATTTTTTTGGGAACTGGTATCGTATCGATGGGACGTCATCGTAGACTGAGTCTGTCCGGTGAATGAACACTCCAAACGTCACGCGAATTGACCTTCGCGGCAGACAAGTTGGAGCCAAGTCTCAATCGCATTGAATAGTTCCCCGCATGCCCGAAGAGTTGTGAAACAGCATTTTGTGTTTTGCTCACTCAGCAATCAAGCGCTCCAATTTCTTGCTCGCGAAATGCAAGGTAAAAACTGCGCCTGATAGCACTGGAACAAGAGCGCCCGCCACAGCAACGCAGATGATTAGGCATGCTGTGAACCAACTGAAATCGGTGCCGTAGTCGAAGAAGTTGAAGTGAATAAAGCCCGCGAGATACAGGGCACTGACGCCCAGGTAGATGTTGTATAGCGGCGACAGTGGATCGATTGTGGTTCGTTGCGCCCGTTCCAAGGCTGCCTGGCGGGTACGCTTCCAGTTTTCGCTCGCTTTCTTCATTTCCCTACTCCCTTACAAGCTCGATCCATGTGTGAACGTCATCGTCTGTTACTTCCCGTCCTTCGACGTGTGACTGGTACCAGCGGGCGAGGATGGCCCCGCGTTTTTCGCTTTTGATCTTGATACCTTCTGCGTCGAGGTGCCGATCTAGCGAACTTTCAATTTCTTTGAGTGCATTGAAGTCATGACCGGCTCTGATGGCGTTTGTACCTAGCAATAGCCAAGGCACATCGACTTCAAACCGCTCGCCCATTGCAATCAGGGCTTCCACCGGGATGCCGCGCTGGCCTTTCTCGTAACTATGGTAGGCACGTGGGGAGACGCCGATAGCCTCCGCCATAGCTGCCTGCGAAATGCCGACTTCACTGCGTGCAATGGTCAGACGTGCACCCATAGCAGCAAACAAATCAGCATGTTTTTGCGCCATCTTCGATTTCCAATTGACGACTTCGTATTTTTTCGCGAATATCGCAAAAAATGACGAACTATTACGGTTATTCCCATCTGAACACGTCAGATGGTGCTGAACAAGCGATTCCATGCGGCAAACCTATTCACACCTAGCGGACAAGGACGAATGAAATGGCAGAAATTGAAAAATCAGACAGCTCGCAAATCCTGGGGCTTGGGAAGACACCAGCTCAATGGGTTGAGATCATGGCAGAGCGGGAGATTGAAATCTCCGAACGTACATTGCGTGAGCGTGCAAATGATACCGGCGCGTTTTATCGGCTGGGACGGACCATGCTGATCACTCCGGCGCAGATCGACACCATTTTTGAGAGAGGCCCGTCATGCCGACAAAAATCTATAAGCGGGGCCGATACTACTATGTCTATCCAATACCTGTCTGCGCACCCAGCAGGGCGGCATGGGTTCTTTACTGAATTAGTGGTCCGACAAGGGGTCGATCCAGTCACAGCTGCCAAGGCGGGGCGCTGGTCAGACCCAAATTTACCTATGCGCATCTATGCCCACGCGGAGACGGATGAGGCCGATGTTAGAGCCCGTTTTCGTACAAACCATGTACAGGAAGACCCTGTACAAACACGCAAACAACAGAAATCAAAGAAGGAATAACGCTATGAACGGTTCCCTCCTAAGGGGCAGGTTACAGGTTCGAATCCTGTCGGGGTCGCCAGATATTCTTGGGATGTGCGGTTACGGTTCTGCTTGCCAAACTGTCATCACTCGGACGACAGCAACGAAAGCCTTGCATGGCTTCCCAACCGTGCATGGCCTCGCGCATTATTGCAGGTAGAAATCTACTCGCGCACCACTTTTTCATATCCCAAAGCAATATCGCGGGTCAGCGCCCCAACCTCGAAATTATGGTCGCCTATCTGTCCCACCGGGGTGACCTCGGCGGCAGTGCCAGTTAGCCAGCATTGCTCGAAACCTTCGAGTTCTTCCGGACTAATATGGCGTTCATGCACCTTGATCTGGCGGTCATTCAGCATGCCGATCACAGTCTGACGGGTGATACCGTTGAGAAAACAGTCGGGATCGGGTGTGTGTACTTCCCCGTCTTTGACGAAAAAGATATTCGCGCCGGTCGCCTCTGCCACATAGCCGCGATAGTCGAACATCATCGCATCCGAACAGCCCTTGGCCTCGGCCGCGTGTTTGGACATGGTGCAGATCATATACAAACCGGCCGCTTTGGCGTGGCAGGGGATCGTTTCCGGGCTGGGGCGCTTCCATTTCGAAATGTCGAGCTTTGCGCCTTTCATCTTGGCGTCGCCGTAATAGGCACCCCATTCCCAGACCGCTACGGCCAGGTGAACCGGGTTAAGGGCTGATGCAACCCCCATGTCTTCGCCTGCTCCGCGCCAGGCGATGGCGCGCACATAGGCGTCGGTCAGACCACTGGCGGCCAAAGCCTGAACTTTGGCGGCTTCGATTTCATCAACCGTATAAGGTATTTCAAAGTCGATCAGTTTGGCCGAGTTGCGTAACCGTTCAGAATGTTCACGCGACTTGAAAATCTTGCCGTTGTAGGCGCGTTCCCCTTCGAATACCGACGAGGCATAGTGCATTGCATGGGTCAGGATATGTACATTGGCATCCCGCCATTCGACCAACTGCCCGTCCATCCATATTTGACCGTCTCGATCATCATAACCCGACATAACACGCTCTCCTTTGCACGATTATCTTTTCATTTATTGCGCAATCTATGGCCGGACCGGACATAATATTGCGTTGAAGCTGCGATTCGATACCGGTTCACCCTTGGAATGTCAACAAGGCTGACGTATGCTGATGAAAACGAGTAATGAGGTTACCCATGTCGGACGGACGTGTGGCGCAAGTGTACAGCGGCGAAAGCCTGTTGTTTTTGACCGATGAACAGCTGCGCCAGGGAATCGAGGCGATGTTCTTTGCCCATCGCGGCTTTACCGCCGATCCGGATCGCATCCTGGCAAAGATGGCTTATGGGCGCGCGCATCACCGGGCGATTCACTTCATCAACCGGGCCCCCGGCACGACGGTGAACAATTTACTGGCCATTCTGGGCGTGACCAAACAGTCGCTGAACCGGGTGCTGCGCACGCTGATCGCCGACGGGCTGGTGGAAAGCCGGGTAGGAACGATCGACAAGCGAGAGCGGCATTTGTTCCTGACCGTTGCAGGGAACGAACTGGAAAGCCGTCTGTCCGATGCCCAGCGCGCCCGGATGCGCGCCGCGTTTCGCGATGCCGGCCCCGAGGCCGTAGCCGGGTTCAAGCAGGTGTTGGAAGCAATGATGGATATCGACACACGCCGCGCCTACAACAAAATGCGAGAGGGTACGCCATGAGCGGGCTGGACGCACATCTGTTGATTGTAGATGATGATGAACGCATACGGGATCTGCTGAAGAAGTTCCTGATGCGGCACGGGTTTCTGGTAACGGCGGCGCGCGATGCAGCACATGCCCGCCGCGTTCTGACGGGGCTGGAATTTGATCTGATTGTGTTGGACGTGATGATGCCAGGCGAGGATGGCATCAGCCTGACCCAGTCCCTGCGCGAGAGCATGAATACACCCATCCTGTTGTTGACCGCCCGAGGTGAAACCGAAAACCGGATTGCCGGGCTTGAGGCCGGGGCCGATGATTATCTCGCCAAACCGTTCGAGCCCAAGGAACTGCTGCTTCGTATCAACGCGATATTGCGCCGGATGCCGGATACACCTCCGGCAGATACCGTGCCGAAGATCCTGCATCTGGGGGCGATCCGCTATGACATCGAGCGCGGCGAGATGTGGCAGGGCGAAACGCCGGTACGGCTTACGGCCACCGAAAGCCAGTTGATGAAGATTTTCGCGGCCTTTCCGGGAGAGCCGGTATCGCGCGGCAAGCTGGTCGAGGATCTGGGCCGCGATCGCGGACAGGCACAGGAACGGGCGGTCGATGTACAGATTACCAGGTTGCGACGCAAGATTGAGCCTAACCCAAAGCAACCGCGCTATTTGCAGACGGTGCGCGGAGCCGGGTATATGTTGGCACCCGAATAATCAAAATTCTGATATTGTTGGTCCTGACAACGGCTGGTAGCTTGCAAATATGAATACAGCTTTGATTACGCACGCCGATTGTTTGACTCATGTGACCCCGGATGGCCATCCCGAACGGGTGGCTCGTCTGGAGCATGTTCTGCATGCGCTGGAGCCGCTGACATTGAACAGGGTGACCGCCCCTCTGGCTGCCGAAGACGACATTTTACGGGTGCATCCTGCCAGTTACCTGACGGAGCTGCGGAGGAATTCGCCTTCTGCAAAGTATTATCAGATTGATTCCGATACCTGGATGTCGCCGGGCACACTGGACGCTGCCTTTCGCGCTGCCGGTGCGGTGGTGCGCGGCGTGGATATGGTGCTGACCGGTGAGGCGACCAACGCCTTTGCTGCCGTGCGTCCGCCGGGGCATCACGCGGAATCGGACACTGCCATGGGCTTTTGCTTGTTTGGCAATGCCGCTTTGGGTGTCAAACATGCGCTGGATCATCACGGGTTGAGCCGCGTCGCGGTGGTGGATTTCGACGTGCATCACGGCAACGGCACGCAAGAGTTGCTGTGGGACGAGCCGCGCGCATTGCTCATCACCAGCCAGCAAATGCCGCTTTGGCCCGGATCGGGCAAGCCGGACGAGACCGGCACCACGGGCAATATCCTGAACCTCCCCCTGCCCCCCGACAGTGGCAGTGCCGAAATGCGCAGCGCATACCGGGACATTGCATTTGCGCGCCTGCGCGCGTTTGCACCGGAACTTATTATCGTTTCCGCAGGGTTTGATGCCCATACTGATGATCCATTGGCGCAGTTGAACTGGGAAACCGAAGATTTTGCCTGGCTTACCTCTGAACTGTGCGCATTGGCGCAGGAATTGTGTCAGGGGCGCATTGTTTCGACTTTGGAAGGTGGGTATGATCTGAACGCGCTCGGTGCCGCTTGTCAGGCACATGTGAAAGAACTGATAAAGGCCGCGACATGAGTGATAAGCCCGTCAACAAGATGAGTTTCGAAGAGGCGATGAAAGAGCTGGAGGCCGTGGTTAATCAGCTTGAGAGGGGCGATGTGCCGCTTGATGCGTCGATCACCCTGTACGAGCGGGGGGCAGCGTTGAAAAAGCGCTGCGAGGACGAGTTGAAGCGCGCCGAAGAAAAAGTGGCGGCTATCACGTTGGATGCCGATGGCACACCGACCGGAATCAAACCCGTCGACGGGCTTTGATGTTTGCACAGGCGCTGGCGTCGGCAGCACAGAAGATCGGCGCGAATTTCGACACTGTTCTTGGGGATCTTGATGATCTGGTGGTGACGCGCGCGATGCGTTACGCCACCAATGGCGGCAAACGTCTGCGCGGGTTTCTGGTGCTGGAAAGTGCGCGGTTGCACGGAATAGACCCGGCGCGCGCCATCTGGCCCGCCACCGCGATAGAGGCGCTGCATTCTTATAGCCTCGTGCATGATGATCTGCCGTGCATGGATGACGACGCTTTGCGGCGTGGCCAACCCACCCTGCATGTCAAATGGGACGAAGCAACCGCCGTCCTGACCGGAGATGCCCTTCAGGCGCTGGCATTCGAGTTGGTTACACATCCCGAATGCGGCAGCGATGCAGTGCGCGCAGATCTGACGCTAAGTCTTGCCAGGGCCGCCGGCGCACGCGGCATGGTTCTTGGGCAGGCCCGGGACATAGCGGCCGAAACGGCGGACCGACCGTTGACGTTGGCAGAGGTGACTTTGTTGCAGAAAGGAAAGACCGGAGCGCTGATCGAATGGTCTGCCTCAGCCGGCGCGCGGCTGGCCGGGGATGATCCCGATCCTTTGCGCCGATACGCGCAGGGTTTGGGGCTTGCCTATCAAATCGCTGATGACATTCTCGATGTGACAGGTAACGCGGCGAAGGCGGGCAAACGGCTGCAAAAGGATTCCGATGCGGGCAAGGCAACATTCGTATCCCTGCTTGGGCTGGACGGTGCCCGTGCCCGCGCCGTAGAGTTGGTCGATCAGGCCTGTAGCGCTCTGTCGCCTTACGGGCCGCAGGCTGACACCTTGCGGGAAACCGCGCGTTTCGTTATTTCGCGCGATAGCTAAGCCCTGAAGGAGGCGCAGATGTCCGACAGGCCGAAGACGCCGCTATTGGATCAGGTCAATCGCCCGAGCGACCTAAAGCAGTTCTCTGATGCCCAGTTGACACAGGTGGCATCAGAACTGCGCGCCGAAACCGTGTCTGCCGTGTCCGTGACAGGCGGGCATCTGGGGGCCGGACTGGGGGTGGTCGAGCTGACCGTGGCACTGCACGCGGTATTTGATGCACCGCGCGACAAGATAATCTGGGATGTCAGCCATCAGTGTTACCCGCACAAGATCCTGACCGAACGCCGTGACCGTATCCGCACCCTGCGGATGAAAGACGGCCTCAGCGGGTTCACCAAGCGCAGTGAATCACCCTACGACCCGTTCGGAGCGGCACATTCCTCGACCTCGATCAGCGCCGCCCTTGGCTTTGCCGTGGCCCGTGATCTGGGCGGGGTCACGCAGGAGGGGCTTGGCGACGCGATCGCGGTGATCGGCGACGGGTCGATGAGTGCCGGCATGGCCTTTGAGGCGATGAACAACGCCGGCCACCTGAAAAAGCGGTTGATTGTAATCCTGAACGACAACGAGATGAGCATCGCCCCCCCCGTTGGGGCTCTGTCGTCCTATCTGTCACGCCTCTATGCCGAAGAGCCGTTTCAGGAGTTGAAGGCAGCCGCCAAAGGGGCCGTGTCGCTGTTGCCCGAACCGCTCAGGCATGGGGCCAGGCAGGCCAAGAAAATGCTGAAAGGCATGGCCGTGGGGGGCACGTTGTTCGAGGCGCTTGGGTTTTCCTATGTCGGGCCGATCGACGGGCACGACATGGACCAGCTTTTGCCGGTTCTGCGCACCGTCAAGGCACGCGCCACGGGTCCGATCCTGATCCACGTGCTTACCAAGAAGGGCAAGGGCTATGCCCCGGCCGAGGCTGCGCGTGACCGCGGCCATGCAACGGCCAAATTTGACGTGGTGACCGGTGAGCAAAAAAAGGCACCATCGAATGCGCCTAGCTATACGTCGGTTTTTGGCGAATATCTGGCGCGGCTCGCGGGTGAGGATGACAAGATTTGCGCGGTGACGGCGGCGATGCCCGATGGCACCGGCCTGAACCTGTTCGCCGAACGCTATCCCAGCCGGTGTTTTGATGTCGGCATTGCCGAACAACACGGGGTGACGTTTTCTGCCGCATTGGCAGCGGGCGGCATGAAGCCGTTTTGTGTAATGTATTCGACATTCCTGCAACGCGGTTATGATCAGGTCGTGCATGATGTCGCGATCCAGCGTTTGCCCGTGCGATTTGCCATTGACCGGGCCGGATTGGTCGGTGCCGATGGCGCGACCCATGCGGGCAGTTTTGACATTGCCTATCTTGCCAACCTGCCCGGCATGGTGGTGATGGCGGCGGCGGATGAGGCGGAACTGATGCATATGATTGCCACCGCCGCCGCGCATGACGATGGCCCCATCGCCTTTCGCTATCCGCGTGGCGAAGGGCTGGGTGTTGATCTTCCCGAGCACGGCGAGGTGCTTGAAATCGGCAAGGGCCGGATGATCCAAAAGGGCGCGCGCGTCGCGATCCTGTCCTTTGGTACACGTCTGGGTGAAGTGTGCAAGGCTGGCGAAGCTCTTGGGGCGCGGGGCATCACACCAACAATCGCTGATGCCCGTTTTGCCAAACCGCTGGATCGTGATTTGATCCTTGAACTCGCGGCAAATCACGACGTGCTGATCACCATCGAAGAAGGTGCAATCGGCGGTTTTGGCAGCCACGTCGCGCAGCTTTTGGCCGAGGAAGCTGTGTTTGACAGAGGGTTGAAATTCCGGTCCATGGTACTGCCCGACATCTTCATTGATCAGGCCAGCCCGGTGGATATGTACGCGGTTGCCGCAATGAACGCCGAACAAATCGAGGCAAAGGTTCTGGAAGTGCTGGGCGTGGCAACAATTGGCGAGAAACGCGCGTAGAATGGGGAAATACCGCACCCGTTACACATCGGCCTAAGATCACTTCCGGTTCTCAATTTTGACTCAAAATTGATGGCTATTGGAATTCTCTGGAGGCGGGCACCACCTAAACAATGTCCCGGCACGCNGCGGCACGGGACAAGCGGTCGTTGATCGCCGCCCCCAGCCCGTGACCGGGTATCGGCGATACGGCAATGGGCTGGCCGCGCGCGTCAAGTTGGTGCAGATGGGAAAACAGGTTTGCGGCTGCCTCGGCCAGATCGCCGGTGGGCGACAGATTCAGGTCGCAGACCACCGGACCAAAGCCCAGCACAAGCTCGCCCGGTCGCGCCATCTGTGCGTTCAGACGCACAGACGCGGCAGGGGCATAATGCGATGATATCTGGCCCGGCGCGTTCAGCGGCGAAACCTCTGAACGGCGCAGGAGAGGCTGGCCCAACACCGCCTCAATCTGTTCCACCGCAAGCCCGCCGGGGCGCAGCAGGACCGGGTCATCGCTCGACAGCCCGACGATGGTGCTTTCCAACCCAACGGCACAGGGGCCGTCGTCCAGAATTGCTGCGATGCGCCCATCGAGACCCGCCAGAACATGAGCGGCACTGGTCGGGCTGATCCGGCCGGAAGGGTTGGCCGAAGGGGCCGCCAGTGGCCCGTCAAAGGCGCGCAGAAGTTGCTGTGCAGCCGGATGCGCAGGTACCCGGATCGCCAGCGTATCCAACCCGGCTGTGACCAGCGAGGCGATGCCATGCCCGTCTTTCAGCGGCAAAACCAGAGTCAACGGGCCGGGCCAGAAAGCCGTGGCCAACCGGTCCGCTGTATCGTTCCACCTGACGTGACGTTCTGCGGCCTTGCGATCGGTCACATGTACAATCAGCGGGTTAAAACTGGGTCGGTCCTTGGCCGCAAAAATGCGCGCCACCGCCCGCCCTGAACGGGCATCAGCACCAAGCCCGTAGACGGTTTCGGTAGGAAACGCGACCAGTTCGCCGCGCTGAAGCAACGAGGCGGCCCGCGCCAGTCCGGCGTGGTCGGGGGAAAGGATTGCAGGGCGTAATTCGTCCATATGCGTGACGCGGCGTTTTGGTTGCTTGTCCGGGCGTGGTAGTTTGCTATGCGTGCAGCCTAGATCCTTACCGGTGGCCGCCTTCCTTGCCAAGCCCCAGCCTGCGTCAACCTTCAGTCAAAGAGGCCCAAATGACCTATCGTGCGCCTGTTGCCGAATATGAATTTCTTTACCGCCATGTGGTTGGTTTTTCCGATGTGGCTGCCACTGAACGGTTTGGCGAAGCCGACGAACAGACGGTCAGCGCGATTCTGAGCGAAGCCGGCAAGATGTGTCAGGAAGTTCTGGCCCCTCTGCAACGCCCCGGAGACCTTGAACCTACGAAGCTTGAGAACGGTGTGGTACGCACATCACCCGGCTTTGCCGAGGGGTGGCGCGCAATTGCTGAAGGCGGCTGGATCGGCATGGGCGGAGACCCGGAGCGGGGAGGCATGGGCTTGCCGATGACCTTGACGGCAACGGTGTACGAGATGATGTCTGCTGCGTGTATGTCGTTGCAACTGGCTCCGCTGATGAGTCTGGGCCAGCTTGAGGCGCTGGAGCATCACGCGAGTGATGCTCTGAAAGACCTCTATATGCCCAAGCTGATGAGCGGCGAATGGTCTGGCACCATGAACCTGACCGAAGCGCAGGCGGGGTCGGATGTCGGGGCGCTGTCAACCAAAGCCGTGGCCAATGGCGACGGGACTTACGCCGTATCGGGTCAGAAGATATTCATCACCTGGGGCGACAATGATTTCTGTTCCAATGTCTGCCATCTGGTTCTGGCCCGGCTGCCTGACGGTGCCCCCGGGACCAAGGGAATCAGCCTGTTTCTGGTGCCCAAATTCCTGCCGGACGGCAACGGAGATCCCGGTATTGCCAACAGCCTGAAAGTGGTGTCGCTGGAGCATAAGCTGGGCTTGCACGGCTCGCCCACCTGCGTGATGCAATACGATGGGGCCACTGGCTGGCTGGTGGGCAAGGAACATGGCGGTATGGCGGCAATGTTCACGATGATGAACAACGCACGTCTGGGGGTCGGCGGACAGGGTATTGGTGTGGGCGAAGGGGCCTATCAGCATGCTTTGGCTTTCGCGCTTGAGCGCAAGCAGGGCCGGACACCAAGCGGGACAATTGTCGATCATGCTGACGTGAGGCGGATGCTGACCGAAATGAAGGCCGATCTTTTTGTCGCCCGCTCGATCATGCTGGCCTGCGCTGTGGCGCTGGACATGGGTACCGCAACGAATGATGCCGATTGGCGCGCGAGGGCGGCATTTCTTACGCCGATCTCCAAAGCGTTTGGCACCGATACCGGCATCGCCCTGGCGCAGACCGGCGTGCAGGTTCACGGCGGCATGGGCGTGATCGAGGAAACCGGAGCGGCGCAGTATTCGCGAGATGTCAGGGTAACGACGATCTATGAAGGCACTAATGGCATTCAGGCGATGGACCTTGTGGCGCGCAAGATGATGGACAAGGGCGAAGCCGCCTACAATCTGCTGGACGAGATCGAAACCCATGCCGAAAGTGCCCGTGCCCGCAACCCAAAGATGGCCGAGGCCGTGTGGCAGGCCAGTGAAACCTTGCGCGAGGCAACCGAGTGGCTGGTGGGGCAAGGTGACATGAACGACCGGTTCGCCGGGGCGGTGCCGTATTTGCGCGCCTTCGCAAGGGTGCTGGGCGGGCATTACCATCTGGTCGCCGCCCAGGCCGATCAGGGGGGACCACGCGAAAAACTGGCGCGGTTCTATATCACCCGGATGTTGCCGGAACACGCAAGCCTTCTGGCACATGCTCAGGCCGGGGCCGATGATCTGTTTGCTCTGAACATTGACGATCTGGGAGACTGAACAGATGGACGGAACGATACCTCTGGTCCTTCGTTATCCGTGGGAAACGCCCCCTGAAAAAGGGCAGGCGATAGAAGTGGCCGAAGGTGTTCTGTGGATGCGCCTGCCGCTGCCAATGAAGCTGGATCACGTCAATGTTTATGCGCTTGATGATGGTGAAAGCTGGACAATTGTTGACACCGGGTTTGACTCGCCCCTGTCGCGCGAGGTTTGGGGCGAACTGCTGGCCGGGCCGCTGGGGGGCAAGCCTGTGGGCCGGGTGGTTGTNACCCATCACCACCCTGATCACGTCGGGCTGGCNGGCTGGTTTCAGGCTGATCACGGCGCGACCCTTGTCACCACCAGAACGGCGTGGCTGTTCGCAAGGATGCTGTTGCTGGACAACCATGCACTACCGGTTTCCGAGACAATTGAATTCTGGAAAAGCGCCGGCATGGACCCGGAGATACTGGAAAAGCGCAAACAGGAGCGGCCCTTCAACTACGCCGATATCGTCGCGCCCATGCCGCTGGGGTTTCAACGCATCCAGCAGGGTGACACGATTGAAATGGGCGGGCGCACCTGGGACATCCATATCGGCAATGGCCACGCGCCCGAACATGCAACATTCTGGAGCCGGGACGACAATCTGGTGATATCGGGAGATCAGATACTGCCGTCGATCAGCCCCAACATCGGCGTCTACGCCACCGAACCCGAAGCTGACCCGCTTGCCGGTTGGCTGGAGGCCTGCGAAAGGCTTGGTAAACTGGCGCGCGCCGACCATCTGGTGCTGGGGGGGCACAAGGTACCGTTTACCGGCCTGCCCATCAGAATGCGACAGTTGGTTGACAATCACCACGGCGCGCTGAAGCGCCTGTTGAAACATCTGGACAGTCCAAAGCCGGCCTCGTCCTGTTTCACGCCGCTGTTCAAACGCCATATCGACGAGGGTGTTTATGGGCTGGCGCTGGTTGAATCGGTGGCGCATGTGATGCATCTTTACCACGAAGGTCTTGTCACCCGGACATCGGGACCGGATGGGGCCTGGCTGTATCAGCGTAAGGAATAGCCTTAGATGGATGAAAAGATTGCAACTGCCGTCGAAGCCGCAGAGGCGGAAGTTCTGCCAAAGCTGCACGAGGTGCATGCCGATCCCGATTCTTGCGTTGGCCTGGATTGTGCCCCGGAATCAGTAACCAAGTCGGTTGCCAGCAAAAGCTCGGCCCAGTGGGCGTACGAGCGTCTGATCCTTTACATCCAGAACTTTGAACAGCAACTGGACGCCGAACACGAAGTGGCAATGGGCTTCACCGGCGGTGATGCCGGCGTGCTGAGGATCGAGGGTATGGGCTATTTCGATCCGGATGTTATCACATTCTACGGCAGCGACACGGTGGGCACCAAAACCCAGTTGATTCAGCACGTTAGTCAGTTGAATGTGATGCTGCGCGCCCTGCCCAAGATGACCGACGAAGAGGTGCCGCCGACCCGCATCGGGTTTCGTTTGGCGGCAGAGCTTGAAAAGAAAGCGGACTAAGACCTTTTCCTGGCTTGCGCTGCCTGAGCGGCTGACGAATTATGCGGCCGTTCAAAAAGAGGTTCGGTCATGAGTCACTTCGGCGTTGTCAGACAATCCTATCGGGACGCCTGGGCGCGTCGTCGGATATTTGTCACCATTCAGATCATACTGTGGTTGGCGGCATGGGCGCTGATTACCCCGGCGCTGGCCGGGCTTGTCGCGCTGGCGGTTTCCCTGAGCGATCAGTCGGCATTGACCGATCAGGACATTGCCATGTTCCTGCTGACGCCCGGCGGGTTTGTCGCCGCCATCGCTGTTCTCGGCGTGCTGTTGGTGGCGGCGGTCTGGGGCTTCGCAATGATGGCCGCGATTTTCAGGGCCGGTCCGCTATCCCCGTGGCCGGCGGTGCGGCTGGCCTTGTTCACGGTGATGCGAAGATCCAGGGCGCTGTTTGGGTTTGCCGTTTTGTTTGTGTTGCGCGTGCTGGTGTTGGCTCTGCCGTTTGTCGGGGCGGGGTTGTTGGTGGCCAAGCGCTATATGAGCGAGTTTGACATCAATTATTACCTGACTTTCCATCCGCCGGAATTCCTGATTGGTGCCGGAATGATCGGCGCGCTGATGCTGGTCATGTCGGTGATCTTGCTGCGCGCCTTGTCGGGATGGGCGCTGGCATTGCATCTGGTGGTATTCGGAGATGTCAATCCGATCGCCGCCTTTCGCGAAAGTGGCCAACGGATGCAGGGTCGCCGGGGCCGGTTGGCGTTTGAGCTGGTGATCTGGCTGGCGATTCAGTTTGCGCTATCGGCGGTGTTGGGTCTGGTAATGGGTCTGGTGCTGAATATCGTACCGCTGACACCCGGCTCCGGGCTGAAACTGGCCCTAAGCCTGTCGATGATCATTGTGGCCATCTGGTCCCTGGCGAATCTGGTGCTGTCTTCAGTGGTGCTTGGTGCATTGGCGCGATTGCTGGACGGGTTTTACGGGGATGCCCGTTCTTTGGAGCCACTGCCCAGATCGGCCACGGTCAGCCTGCGTCGCCGTCTGGTAACGGCGGGTGGTATCGCGGTGGTTCTGGCCGGACTGGCCGGCTGGGCGGCGGTAAGGCTGTTGGACAATGTGCGGACCGAGGACAACGTCGAGATCATTGCCCACCGGGGGGCGGCAGGCGTGCGGCCCGAAAATACCATGGCAGCCTTTGAAAAAGCGATTGAGGACCAGACGGACTGGCTGGAACTGGACGTGCAAGAGACCCGTGACGGTGACGTGATCGTGGTACATGACAGCGATTTCATGAAGCTGGCCGGGGTTGATTTGAAAGTCTGGGACAGTGATCTGGAGGCGGTATCGAAGATCGACATCGGTTCGTGGTTTGCCCCGGAATACAGCGACCAGCGCACGCCATTGCTGCGCGATGTGCTTGAGTTGGCCAAAGGGCGTGCCAAGGTTCTGATCGAATTGAAATATTACGGTCACAACCAGATGCTGGAAGAACGGGTGGCGCAGATAGTCGATGATCTGGGCATGGCTGACCAGATCGCAGTGATGAGCCTGCATTACCCGATGATCCAGAAGATGCAGGCGTTGCGTCCGGGTTGGCGCACCGGNGTTCTGGCGGCTACCTCGGTGGGCGATCTGGCCGGGCTGGACGGAGATTTTGTTGCNATCAGCGCCGGCGCATCCGGGCCTCGCATGGCCCGGTCGGTGCGGGATGTGGGCAAGGATTTTTATGTTTGGACTGTCGATGACCCGCTGGATATGTCGCGGATGATCTCGATGGGGGCGGACGGGCTGATCACCAATGAACCTGCTCTGGTGCGCCAGGTGCTGGAGGTACGTGCCGGGCTAAGTACGCCAGAACGGCTGATCCTGTGGATGACCGAAAGGATGGGCCTGAAGCTGAACACCAAAGATTATCGTGATGATCAGCCGTAGGGTTTTGGGGCGGGGTCCGGAAAGGATTCTGGGGCTGTGCCTGGGGTTGATGGCCGGGCCGGTATGGGCCGGGGACAATGACGTTATTGGTCAGGCACTGGAACTGCCGGCGCACCGGGCGCTGATCGCAAAGCGGCAACGACCCGATACCGAGTTGCGCCGGTTTGAGACCGACGGGTGCAGCGGTGGTTTGTCCGAGGTCTGGAGGCTGGTGGCTGACCAGTTTGAGGGGTTTGCCAGGACATACGAATCGATTCCCCCATGGGAATCCTGCTGTGTCACCCATGATCAGGCCTATCACAACGGCGTCAACGCGCCGGACGCCAGGGTCAGCTTTGCCGCCCGGCTATTGGCTGATCGTACGCTGGAGGCGTGTGTTACTGACATGGGCATCACCCGGCGGGACGAACTGGCCGAGGTTTACGGCATTACGCCCGATCAGGTGGAAACCGCCTATGCCACAATAGGCGGGGCGATGTATTGGGCAGTTCGTTTCGGAGGTGGCCCCTGCACCGGATTGCCCTGGCGCTGGGGTTTTGGTTACCCCGATTGTTCGGTTCTGGCGGGCGACGACAAGTAGCCGGACACATGTCCGGGGAATTAAAGACGGGCGCGATTGACGTGGTGACAGGACCGGGAGAATACAGTATTCAGCGGTGAAACGGGAAATCAGGGACGATTGATCAATGGCTGACTACAAGCACGGCGAAATGGACATCACGACACAAACCGCAACTTTTAACGGCTTCGTGAAATTTTCCACAAAATTTGTGATTGCTTGCATTGCGCTCGCGGTGTTTCTGGCCATTTTCCGCACCTGACCGGAACCGCAGAAATGCGTTCTTTCGGCCTTGTTCTGGTGATGCTGGCGATTGCCGGCTGCACCAAGACACAGTCACCCAATGCAGATGCGACCACCATCGCAGCGGTGTCCTATCGCGATCCGGGGCCGTCGACGCTGACCCTTTACACGATGGTAAACAACCGCTCTGGCGGTGGTGGGCATACATCGCTGATGATCAATGCGTCAGAGCGGGTGATTTTCGATCCGGCCGGGTCGTTTAAGGCCGACATAGTGCCCGAGCGGAATGACGTGCTGTTCGGGGTTACCCCCGCAGTCGAGGAAGCCTATCGCGGGTCGCATGCGCGCAGCACATTTCACGTGCTGGTCCAGGAGATCGAAGTCACGCCAGAGCAGGCCGAAGTCGCGTACCGGCTGGCGCTGAGCAGTGGTCCGGTAGCGGATGCATTCTGCACCAGCGCAACAGCACGTCTGTTGCAACAGGTACCCGGTTTGGAAAGCATTGATTCAGTGCTGTTTCCAACCAAGCTCGCTGATCAGTTCGAGGCCATTCCCGGGGTCACGTCGAACCGATACTACGAAAACGACAGTGCGGATCTGCAAGATGGGCTGGCCAGGAACAATGCCCTGCTAAACGAGTAGGTACTGGAGCAGGAAAAGTGTTCCGGCCCCGGCCAGCATTGCGGCAATGACGTTTTTTGTCATCATTCCGACAGCCACCGTTGCCAGCGCAGCCGCCAGGCGCGGCGCGTCTGGTTGTCCGTTGGTTGCCGTTGGCCATATCACCAGCGGCACCACCAGCGCTGGCAGAATAGCCACCGCCGTATAGCGCAGATGACGCAGCAACCAGGGCGGCAGGGGCCGGTCGCCGATGAGGCCAATAAAGACGAAACGCAGGCCAAAGCTGCCCAGGGCCATGCCAATGATGACAATCCAGATTGTTACGGTATCAAAGCCTGCCGTGTTCATGTGCGTGCCTTTTGGCGGTCCAGCACCAGTTCGGCCTGCGCCCCGGCCACCATGCCGCAGAACCCGGCCACGATCAGACCGGTGTTAAATGGCAGCCCCGCCGCCGCGAGCGCCACAGCACTGGCTGTCAGGGCGGCAATCAGATGCGGCAGGGTGCGCAGCATCGGCGCGATCATTGCCAGAAACGCCACGGGCATGACGAAATCAAGTGCCCAGGTATCGGGAATTTGCGACCCCATGACAGCACCGAACAAGGTCGCCAGATACCAGACCGGAGCAATCAGCCCGTTGGTGCCAAAGAAATAGGCCACACGCTGGGATGTGGTCATGTCGGGGTGGGTTTCAAACCGGATGATCGACAAGGCATAGGATTGATCAACCAGAAAATAGGCGGCGCAGGCGCGCTGCCAAAGCGGGGCAGCCCCGAGATAGGGCGTAAGAGAGGCGGAATACATTGCCATCCGCAAGTTCACAGCCAAGGCAGAGACCAGTATTATGATGGTCGGGGCGGCTTCGTGCATCAGTTGCAAAGCCGTGAACTGCGCCGCTCCGGCAAAAACCGTTACCGTAAAGGTCATGGTTTCCACCAAAGCAAAGCCCGCTTCGGTGGCCAGTACGCCAAACAGCATCCCAAACGGGCCGGCGACCAGAATAAAGGGCGCGCCGTCACGCACCCCTTTCCAGAAATGCCAATTGGGTGTGGTGTGCCCCATGGGTTGTCCCTAAAGTGTTTCAGCCTGCACTAGCCGGGTTTGTGGAGGGTTGCAATTGACCAAAGAGACCGACATTTCAAATTACCTTGTCGCCCCATATCCGGGTGCGCCGCGCCTGACCCGAAAAGTGTCTGGCGTGGATCACAACGGCGAGATCAGCCAGATATCGGTGGTCGAGGAACGCCCCTTGACGATATTCCTCAATGGCCAGGAAATTGTGACGGCAATGACCATTGGTGACTATCCTGAGTACCTGGCGCTGGGGTTCCTGCGCAACCAGGGCATGCTGCGCGATGGCGAGGACATCACCGGCGTAGAGTATGATGAGGAACTGGAAACGGTGGTGGTGCGGACAAAGTCGCAAACCACATATGAAGAAAAGCTCAGGAAAAAGACCCGCACCAGCGGTTGTGCCATCGGAACGGTATTTGGCGACATGATGGAAGGGCTGGAGGATGTGCAATTGCCGCCAACATCGGTGCGCACGTCATGGCTTTATGCGCTGGCCGCCCGGATCAACCGCACCCCGTCGCTTTACCTTCAGGCCGGGGCGATTCACGGAACGGTTTTGTGCCATGAGGATCACCCGTTGGTCTATATGGAAGATGTGGGGCGTCACAATGCGGTGGACAAAATCGCCGGTTGGATGCTGCAACATGAAGCCAGTTCGCAGGACAAGATCCTATACACGACCGGGCGGCTGACCTCCGAGATGGTGATCAAGACTGCAATGATGGGCATTCCGGTGCTGGCCTCGCGGTCCGGTTTCACCGCCTGGGGCGTCGAGATTGCCCGTCAGGTCGGGCTGACCCTGATCGGGCGGATGCGCGGTCAGAGGTTTGTATGCCTCGCGGGTGAGGACCGGCTGGTGCGGGATGTGGATCCGCGGTCGGTGGCGGTCGAAGATGGAAAACACCGGCGAAAGAGTGCCGGATGAAACAGCCATTGGGGGTGATATTGGCCGGGGGCCAGGCACGTCGCATGGGCGGGGGCGACAAGGGGTTGTTGCGCCTTGGCGGCAAGGTGCTTTTGTCGCATGTAATCGACCGGTTAGAACCTCAGGTGGCTGGCATGGCCCTTAACGCCAATGGTGATGCCCGGCGGTTCGTGCCCTTTGACCTGCCGGTTCTGCCGGACACGATTGATGGGTTTGCCGGACCGCTGGCCGGGGTTCTGGCCGGGCTGGACTGGGCCGCCGGACAAGGCGCGGACAGTATTGTCACGGCGGCCGCTGACACGCCGTTCTTTCCCTGCGATCTGGTGCCCCAGTTGCTTCTTGCGGCCGAGGGAATGACCGCGCCCTTGGTTCTTGCGGCCACGCCGGATCCCAGACGCGGGACGGCGCGCCATCCGACATTCGGGCTGTGGCCTGTTGCGTTGCGCGATGACCTGCGCGCTGCTTTGCAAAGCGGTTTGCGCAAGGTTGTGCTGTGGAGCGACCGGCATGACGGGCGAGAGGCGATGTTTGAAATTACCGGGATTGATCCGTTTTTCAACGTCAACACGCCTGAGGATCTGGCGCAGGCCGAGGTGCTGCTGGAGGGGGCCGTGTGAAGGTTTTCGGAGTTACCGGCTGGAAAAACGCGGGCAAGACGGGGCTGATGGAGCGGCTGGTCGCCGAGATAACCAGTCGCGGGTTTCGCGTGTCCACCGTGAAGCACGCGCATCACGGTTTCGACGTGGATCAGCCAGGGCGGGATTCTTACCGCCACCGGATTGCCGGGGCGCAGGAGGTGTTGTTGGCGTCGGGAACAAGAGTTGCCCTGATGCAGGAATTGCGCGGCGCACCCGAACCGCGACTTGAGGACTTGCTGGGCCGGTTGAGCCCGGTCGATCTGGTGCTGGTGGAGGGGTACAAACATGCCAGACACCCCAAGATTGAGGCGCACCGGGCCGAAACCGGGCAGGCGCTGATTGCACCAGAGGATGATAGTATTCGCGCGGTGGCCAGCGATGTGCCAAGGCAACTGGCGTTGGACCGACCGGTGTTCGGGTTGGATGATACCGGGGAAATCGCCAGTTTCGTGCTGCAAGAACTGGGACTTTGAGGTGCCTGAGGAGGATTGGACAATGGGGCAGGAGAATGAGGCAAAGCTGGGCGACGCGACTAGGCGCGCCTTGAAAACCGGTGCCACGCCAGTGCCGCCACCATTGCGAAATGATTGTTTTGCCCTGCCGGCCGGTGTGGACTGGACGCCGGTTGATCAGGCGTTGGGGTTGCTTCAAGAGCGGCTGAACCCGGTTGCCGCCACTAAAAAAGTGGCCCTTGCGGGCGCGCTGGGCCTTGTGTTGGCGAGGGACGTGCAAGCCAAGAGATCGAACCCACCGCAAGCGAATTCGGCGGTCGATGGCTACGGGTTTGCCGGGGATGTTGCACAGGGCGCGCATGTATTGGCGCTGCAACAGGGGCGCGCGGCGGCAGGGGTGCCGTTTGACGGCATTTTGGAAGCCGGCAAAGCGTTGCGCATTCTGACCGGAGCGGCAATTCCGTCCGGGGTTGAGACGGTTATTATGGAAGAAGATGTAACGGTTGATGGCGGGAAAATTGCCTTTCACGGACCGCTCAGGAAAGGGGCCAATACCCGAGAGGCCGGGGAGGACATGAAAGCCGGTGATATAGCGATCCGGGCCGGGCGTCGGCTGACCCCGGCGGATCTGGCGCTGCTGTCGGCGGTGGGACTGGACAGGGTCGAAGTTTACACGCCCTTGAAGGTGGCGGTTCTGTCCACCGGTGACGAATTGGTTGAACCGGGTCAAGATGCCGGGGCGGGTCAGATTTATGATGCCAACCGCCCCATGCTTTTGGCCATGCTCCGAAAGTTCGGGTATGAGGGCGTTGACATGGGGCGTATCCCTGACGATCGCGAAGCGCTGCGTGCAGCGCTGGACGATGCGGCGGGACGGGCGGATGTGATCGTGACGTCGGGCGGTGCCTCGGCAGGGGATGAGGACCACGTGTCAGCCCTTTTGCAGCAAGCCGGTGCCTTGCAGGAGTGGCGGATTGCGATCAAACCGGGACGGCCTCTGGCGTTGGCGATGTGGCGTGGCAAGCCGGTGTTCGGGTTGCCGGGAAATCCGGTGGCGGCGATGGTATGCACGCTGGTGTTTGCCCGTCCGGCGATGGGACTTCTGGCGGGTGAGGGCTGGGCCAGGCCGCAGGGGTACGATTTGCCGGCGAATTTTGAGAAACGCAAGAAACCGGGTCGGCGCGAATATCTGCGCGCAAGAGTGCGCGACGGTCAGGCAGAGGTGTTTGCCTCGGAAGGATCGGGGCGGATCAGCGGGCTGAGCTGGGCCGAAGGGCTGGTCGAACTGGGCGACGGCGCAAGGGAAATCCGGCGGGGGGATATGGTGCGGTACATTCCTTACGGGAGTTTTGGGCTGTAGGGCGTGTTGCGTCCACTCTGACAGGTGAATGCTTGGCTCCTATCAAACGCAGCACACTCTGAATTCAGCCGTGAGAGAATGTTCGGCCAGCCAGACACCAGAGCGCGGGTTTTGGGTTTTCTTGCCAAAGACTTGTGTTAGCGTGTTGGCAATGCTCACCGGACCGAAGGAATCACGATGACGCGTATGCTTGCCATTGCCGCCCGGTCGCTGCTGGCCAATGCCATCGGCCTGATACTGGCAATGGTGCTGCTGACCGGTTTTTCAATCGACCTGACGGCCTTTGTCACCGCCGTGGTTTTGTTTACACTGGCCGCTGTAATTGCCGAACCGATTTTGACAAGGATTTCGCAAAAGAACTTGCCGGCCCTTGCCGGTGGCGTGGCTTTGGTGACGACTTTTGTCGGGTTGTTTCTGACGTCAACCTTGCTGGAAGGAATGAATACCGGTGGGATGGTCAATTTGTTCCAGGCGACTTTTATTGTCTGGTTGGGTGCATTGATCGCCGGGATTGTTCTGTCGAAATTCCTACTGGCGAAATACCTGCAAAACAAGAAACCCTGACGGCGTCAGACATCGTGAACGTCCCCCACTGCTAAGTTGCGAACTGGATCCAGGCCCAGACCATGGCAACATAAGTCAGTTGATGCAGCGCCTGATCAACTCCGAAAGCAAACCAGAACCGGGCCTGGGTCGGGTTCAGGCCGCGTTTTTCGCTATAGTTGGCCTTGGCCCAGTCCAGGTGGAAATGCACCACCCATTCGGCGGCTGCCAGCGCAAGGACAAAACCGAAATTGGCCCCGACCACCAGGAATACCGGGATCGACAAAAGCGCATGCACAGCCGCGTGCTGGGCCCGGCCCATGTGCAGATATGTGCTACGCCCCGACAACATTCGGGGAGTTTGCAGAAAGTAATCGGCGAACATGTGTTTGATCTGCAAGAGGCAGAACAATAGCAATACCGTTGCGACGATGCCCGGCAAGACCGGTCTCCTGTTTCCTGACGTTTCACAGACAGCTTAAGGGGACCGCGCGGCCAGTGTAAACGGCTTGGAAGGAAATTCCTTACCGGATATGGACTCAAATCAATTGCGCGCTAAGGCATCGGCTTGTTAGGTTTGCTGGAATATGCGCGGCAACCTCAAGGAAGCGCGCATGCCCTATCACGATGACAAGTTCGGACCATTACCATAGAACGCACCTTATTCAGCTATATCTGGAAACACTCCAAGCGCGATCAGCTGACCCTGCTGGCTGTGACCACGACGCTATTTCCAATGTTGTATCTGACTCTGGAACTGCCCAAGCGGATCATCAATGATGCCATAGGCGCGCAAAGCAACACGGTCGAGTTCTTTGGCGTGAGCATGGGACAGGTCACGTTTCTGGGCGTGTTGTGCTTTGCGTTTCTGATTGCAGTGGCGCTGCACGGCCTGCTGAAGATGCGCATCAACACGATGAAGGGTGTTTTGTCCGAGCGGATGTTGCGCCGTCTGCGCTATCTTCTGATCGAACGCATCCTGCGGTTTCCGCCGCCCTATTTTGAACGGGTCAGTCAGGGCGAACTGGTGTCGATGATCACCGCCGAGTCCGAGCCGATGGGCGGGTTGATGGGCGATGCAATCAGCCAGCCGGTGTTGCAGGCCGGACAGATGATCACCATCCTGTCGTTCCTTTTCCTGCAAAGTTTCTGGTTCGGACTGGCGGCGGTGGCGTTGATCCCGTTGCAGGCCTGGCTGATCCCAAGGTTGCAGCGCAAAATCAACCTGCTGAACAAGACCCGCATCAAGGAGGTCCGTGCGCTGGCAGCCGAGATCGGTGAAACGGCGGCGGGGGCCAGTGCGTTGCGCATGCACGGAGGCTGGCGTTACCGAATGGCCGTTATCACCGACCGGCTGGGGCGGCTGTTTGATATCCGCTTTGAAATCTATCAGAAAAAGTTCTTCATGAAGTTTCTCAACAACTTCATTGGCCAGCTGACACCGTTTTTCTTCTTTTCCATTGGCGGCTATCTGGTGTTGCAGGGGGCCGTGACGCTGGGGGCGCTGGTGGCGGCTTTGGCGGCCTACAAGGACCTTAGCTCGCCCTGGAAAGAACTGTTGGCCTATTACAACCAGACGCAGGACATGTCGCTGCGCTGGGATGTGATCGTCGACCGGTTTGCACCGCCCGGCATGATGGACCAGGCCTTGTTTGAAGGCGAGGCAACAGAGATGCCGGTCCTGGCCGGGAATATCGAGTTGGACGGGGTGAGCGTGCGCGACGACGATGGCACACTGATTCTGGAAGATCTGAACATGGTTCTGCCTGGCGGCGGGGTTGTCGGCATCGCCGCAACCAGCGAAGAAGATCGTCGCGTACTGGCCAGGTTGCTGACACGCGAACTGCTGCCGACAAAGGGAATGGTGCGGATGAGCGGCCATGACCTGAAGGTGCTGCATCAGGATGTGATCGCCAGACGGATTGGTCACGCCAGTTCCCGCCCCGTCATGTTTCAGGGCACATTTGGCGCAAATGTAGTGATGCCGATCAAACTGCGGCCACAATCAGAGGCGGCGGACAAGATGGCGGCACGAGAGGCAGCGCGCGCGGGCAACAGCCCGGATCCGCTGAGCGCCGACTGGCTTGACCCGTCGATTGCCGGGTTCCGGAGCGCCGGAGATTTGCGCGACTGGTGGCTGCGTCTGATCGACGGGATGGGCAGCGGCACGGCGTTGTTCCGGCGCGGAATGGAACAGAGTTTCAGCGCCGCGGATCATCCCATTCTGGCGAAAACGCTGGTCGGGCTACGCGCGCAGGTCAGGCGGGCCGTACACGAGGCCGATCTGGACCGGCACGTGTATTTCCTTGATCCTGAACAGTACAACATGGCGCTGCCGGTGGCGGAAAACCTGCTGTTCGCCTCGCCGCGCCAACCCGTAACACCACAGCTGCTGGCCGCGCAGGTCGAGTTTCTGGGCAAGATGAAGGATCTGGGGCTGGACGAGAGCCTGGTGGCGTTGACACGCGACGTGATCGACATGTTGCGTCAGATTTTCGGGTTGGATGGTACGGATCATCCACTGTTCCGCAATCTTGGGCTGGATGCCAAGAACTATGAAGTGGCGGTCGAACTGGTGGAGAAGACCCGCAAAGGCGGCGCTGCCAACCTGAGTCAGGATGAGTTGGCGCATCTGCTGACCGTACAGTTCACAATCTCAGCAGAACAGATTGGTCCTGCATTTTCCGACGACATCAAGGAACGGATTCTTGCCCTTCGCCTTAGTCATTCCCAGGAGTTGCTTGCTTGTCTGGGAGATTTGTTTGCGCCGCTGGACAGGGCCGGATTTGCGCCGGGGCTGACGGTTCTTGAAAACGCGCTGTTTGGCCGAATATCGCAGGACGCAGGCGGACGGGCAGATGATCTGCGCAAACTGATCGCAGAGGTTCTGATCGCGGGCGGGGCACAGGAACTTGTTATCGAGCTGATCTATGACGTGCCAATTGCTTTAAGCGGGGCCAACCTTCCGGCTTTGTTCGCTGAACCGCTGTCGTTCAGCCGGGCAACGATCAAGCGGCCCGATATCCTGATACTGGATCAGGCGCTGGCCAGTTTCGATATGGAAACGCAGGTGGCGGTGTATCGCAATCTGAGGGCGTTACTGCCGGACACAACGGTGATATACATCAACGATCAGTTCAAAAACAAAAGCGTTTTCGATCAGTTCTTCGAGATTCAGCAGGGGCGGATTGTGACTGGGGACATGCCGGAAGAAGGTTTGGAGGACAGCGCCGCAGGTGCCGATCTGGCGCGCAAGGTAAGGGCGCTGCAACAGACCGATCTGTTTTCCGGGCTGGACCGCAAACAATTACGTCTGTTGGCATTTGGCGCGCGCTGGTACTCGGCACCAAAAGGCGAAGTGGTGTTTGAAAAGGACGACCCACCCACCGACGGTGCCTATATGGTGATCGAGGGCGAGGCCGGGCTTTACCTGCCCAAGCCGGAGGACGAGGCGGACCAGCAGGTGGCAAAGGTTGGCCCGGGAACTCTGGTGGGCGAACTGGGGTTGATCCGCACCGAACCCCGCGCGCTGAGCATGGTCGCCGAGAGCGAGCTGACCTGTCTAAGGATCGGAGCCGAAGAGTTCCTGGCAGTGGTCGAGAACGATGCGGCGACGGCATTCAAGCTGTTGCAGGTGGTGTCAGGGTACGTATCGAGCTAGTGGATCGGCCGAAATATTTGAATCCCTCAGCCGGTCGGCAAGGTTGCTGCGCAAGCCATTCAAATGTTTGAATCCGATTAAACGCAACACGCTCTGGATTTTTCCTGCCCAGGCCTGAAGACGGTAATGTCTGTATCAGGAATAGAACGCGCGCCAGGCGGGTTGAATCGCCGGCAGTTCGCTGGTTGGCAGGATCGCCATGAAACCGGATGCGTGCGAGCGCGCATAAAGCAGCATNAACCCGTCGTCATCACCTGCACTCAGCAAAAGGCAACCGGGCTGATCCGGGTCGCTCAGGGACTGGATCATTTGCGCGTCAATGTCTGCCAGGCTTTTGCGGGCAAGATTTTCCAACTGCCGGAGCCAGTCCGGATTACCGCCGCGCCCGGAAATATTTCCTGCCGGGTCAAATGTGACCGAAGCAACCATGCGGCTGGCCAAGGTTGTAAACAAAGCCGGAACAGGATCGGAGGTTTCCGGGGGCGTCAACTCAAGCGTTGCCACCCCGGCCAGCTCGGATGCGGTGTATCCCGGATTGGAATGGCTGCGCGCAACATTGGCCCGCGTGCTTTGAATGGCGGCTTTGGTGGCACCGGCAAGAAGTTCGCGTAATTGGTCAATCAGCTTTGAGGGCCTTGCAGCCTGGGATGTTTGTTGCTCTTTAGGTCGGGCGAGGCGCATAAGTCGCCGATCCGTCACGTAGAGATGCAAAACCTGATCCGTATTGGTCACCAGCCTGATCCGGCGCGGCAGAATTGTTTCGTCAATCTCAGACAATAGTGCGCTTAGCAAACTCTCGGTGTTTTCCCCTTGCAGGCGCAAGTATCCATTTGCAAGCACATGCACTGGATGGGTCAGTTTTTTGACCCGGTCGTTCAGGTTTGTCAGGTCAGATATTGGCTGCGGTCCCTGAGTTTTCACGGCAAGATTGCTCATTGAATTTGGGCGATCATGTTCAGGGCTGATCGCGCCTTGGTGTATGTCATTTCCACATCCCCGTTCAGTGAGCACACACAGCACAGGACGTCCGCGTTATCGACGGGTGAGCGCAGGAATATCTGCATGTCCGAGGGGCCAAGAATAACCGCCTGATTGAGAGTGCCGCCATCGGGCAGCGCCAATGCAGACCTCACGGACTGCGCGGCGGACCCATCCAGAAGGCTTCCGGCGGTGACGCACAAAGCGTCCAGCTGTTCTTGCGGATGCTTGTCCCGCGCACTGACGCACAACGTTATTTGGGAAAACAGATCGCCAAACACCACCAGCGAACAGCCCGGCAGCGAACCGCGCAAGTCGTCAAGCTGAGCGGCCACGCTCATTCAGGCCGCCCGCCCGGTGACGGACAATATTGTGCCAAATTAAGCATTCCCTGGCATTTCCGCCAATGCCTGTTCGCCAGAGATGTCCGTTGGCGCGCGTCTGGGGCGTCTTTGACCACCAGATTTCAGGCGGACGCGTGCGGGCATGATGCGAACGGTTGATGATTGTTCGGACTCGGCGGGCTCTGGTTCCCCAAGGTTTGCCTGCGGAATTTCATCTTGGGTCTCCTGCGATGGGGTCGCCCGATTCATCAGCAGGTCAACCAGGCATTTGACAAACGGTTCGGCACCGGAACTTTCCCAGATCTCACGGTCTTCACCGGCGGCTATCGCCTCGGTCAGGGAAACCGGGAACAGGTCAAAAAACAGACCCTCGGTTTCACGCCGGACACGGGTCATAACCCGGTCACGGTCGCGGGAGGAAAGAATTTTGTCGAACCGGGTGAGCAGCAGCAGGCTTTTCTCCCGAAGGTGCAACGCAAGACTGTCCCAGACGGCGGCTTCGGATTGACGCCAGGCTTGGGTGGCGTGGGTACACCAGATGACATTGTCCGCCTCGCCGATAACCGCCCGCCACACGTCCGAATCCATGTTCGGGTCCGATATGCCGGGCATGTCGATCAGATCGCATAGTTGAAGCATATCCGATTTCAAAGAAAGACGGATGAGGCGGGTTTCTTCCAACTGGACGGATTCCAGTTGGTTGATGTCGATCGGCACAATGTTTCCGCTCAGATCCTCACGCGTGGCCGTGTCGTCGCCATAGGAAATCCAGACTGGCGGCAGGCGCGTGGCCGTTACCCGCACAGGAAGCGGGTCGGCCCCCAGCAACAGGTTTGACAGTGTACTTTTTCCAGCACTGAATTCGCCCATCAACGCCAGCCGCGGTTTTCTGGCCGGGGTATCAGAATGATTTGTCAGTTCGTTCATTTGCTCACCTCGAATTTATCTAAGCTGCACAGGAAGTTAGTGTTTCAACCGTGCTTTCCAATGCGCGCTTTCTTTCCATGTTGGCAGAGTTGGCGAATACCTCTTTCGCGCCGGATCGGTTGACGTGGTCATGTTCCGACAACCCCGACAGGATCATGCGCTGTTCGTCCAGGAACGCCGTCATACCTTCAAGTGCGGCCGCCCGGATGGCATCGGCCTGATCGTACTTCAACTCGGACAGAAGGCTGGCGGTTTCGGCCTTGATCGCATTCTGAAAATCCTGTGCAAAGGCCTGATAGCCACGTCTGCGCCGCCACCAGCCCTTCCACCAACTGTCCTTGAAATCCATGGCGATTGTCTGACCAAGGCAAACAGGCGGCGGGATGTGCGGGGCGCTGGGGGCTTCGATGCCGATCCCTTCGACCGCTTTGCCAAACGCGTGGCCATAGAGCGCCGCAACATCCCTGGCGGTNGATTCGTAAAGCTTGGTTGTCGCTGATTGCGCACGGTTGCCAAAGACAGTGTATGCCGAACGCAGCAGCATTCGCAGCCCGGTCGGGTCATATTCCCAAACCCGGTCTTCGCCCCATTTTTCAAGATGCGCGATCAAGGAACTGGTGGCCCGGTCGAGAAAATTTCCATACGAACGGTCGGCGCGCAGATGGTAACCCTCGGCCAGCTTGTCAAACGTATCGTTCAGTTCAGAAAGTCGGTTTTGCGACAGCCTGGCGAATTCGGCCTCGATTTCAACGACTTCCATCATTTTTCCCGATCGTCCGCCCGATATGGTGATCGCTTCGGCCGCCTGAATGGAATTGGCGATGTTGATGGCACTGCTGACGATCTTGTTGAGAACTTCCTGACCGTAATCCTCGACGATCCGTTCGGACAAGGCATGGTACAGCGCCGGAAGACCGGATAGTTCCCACACCATATTGGGTGCCGATTCACTGTCTGCACTGGATGAAAGTGAGCTTTCCGCCCAGTTGAGCAAGGCTGCCGAGCTTTCTTCCGACAGGCTTTCCAGATCTCCAGCCAAGGCCTTGTTGGCCCAATAGGCGCTGCCAAACACCAATTGTGCGTCAGCTGGTCCGTGATGGGCTTTCAGCGTTTTCTGGATGCTTTCGCGAATTTCCGGGATCTGCCGTGCCGGATCGGCCAGTTCGTCGATGCGGTTGACGAAAATTACCACATCTCGTGCCCTGAGGGTCGAGATCATCCGGATCACCGCCATATCAACCGATGTCAGCGCCTGATGGGCGGACAGAACCACCACGCAAAGGCGGCTGTCACGGATCGCACGGATCGTGACCTGCTCGCGCATCATGAACGTGTCGTTAACGCCCGGCGTATCGCGGATGCAAAGTCTGGACGGCAAGGTGTCGCAATTCAGGTAGAGATCAGCGGATTTTGTAATGTCGGCAAAACGGCCCTGATTGGCACCACCGTCACCTTTTTGCGGTTCACCGTCAAAGAAATCACCCAGGCAAATATAGCGTTCCACAAGGTTCTTGTCGAAATAGCTGTATTCATGCACNTGGCCCAGCAACAGTTCGAACTTGCGACCCAGTCGTGCCTTGGATTTGTCGCGCATTGCAGTGATCTGATCGCGGATTTTCTGCATTTCACTGTCGGCCCCGACCCTGTCGGCCAATTCGCCAAGCTGGCCACCCTTGCTCAGTAACCGATCCCATTCATCCTCGGCAAAAAAGCAGAACCGGGCACTGGTCTCGGTTCGCTTGTCGTCCGGAGACAGGTGCAGAGACGTGACAACAGAGGTCCAGGGGTTCACATCGGAAGGCAGCAGGTCGGCTCGGCCAGCCACTGCGTTTACCAACGAGGTTTTGCCGGATTTCACCTGTCCCAACATCGTCACACCGGGTTCAAACTCCGCGAGAGTCTGGCGTAGCCGGGCAACGCCCTTGGCGGTTTTCGCATCGGCAAGGTGACCCAGCTTTGCCAATGCGTGGTCCAGAAGGCGGGCCTTTTGCGCAAAGCCGGCAAGGGGCTCCAGCCCGGTCCTGAGATTGGTGGGCTGATCCGAGGGCCGGATTTCGGTAGTGCTTTCGGTTTCGGTATCGAGTGTCATTGTCAACCTGACTGCTTGTTGGGGTGTGCTTGTGTCCCGCCGGGGTTCACAAATCCTGACCCGGCAGCGGACGCACCTCTTGATCTTTACTTACACGGTATTCTGGCGTGAAATTGTGGTCTTATTGGGGCTGATATCCGGCCAAATCGGGCTTGATTCATGTGGCCACGGCCACGGACATCTCCTTTTTGAGCTGCAACAATAATGTGACGGCTTCGGTTGCCGCATCTTCAGACTTTTCCAGATGGAACAGGACCATCAAATCGCTGCACTCCATCACATCGTCCTGAATGCCGGAAAGGGACGGGTCGCCGGCTTCGGCCTCCATCATGAGTTCGCTCAGTTTGTTTGCGGTCTCCAGGCAATGATCGAGAACAATCGTTTGTTGGTCAGGTCCGTTTTCGTGAACCGCATTCAACATCTGATCTGCACGGCTTTGCAGAAACTCCAATGCTTCGTTGAAAACATGCGCAGTCCCATTTTGGGTCTGCGTATGGGTTTGCCCTTTATTTGACCCTGTGTTTTGTGGCTGTTCATCGCCGGTTTCCACGTTCTGGTGGTGCGAGGTCGGTTCCGTTGCGGCCATTTGCGCGTGTGGCAGGGTCGGCGCATAGCGATTGAGGAACATCAGCGCGTTGTCGGCGTCCGCGCTGCGGCCCGTTTCGACCAATTGGGCGACCGCATCCACTAACGCCTTGCCACCACTTGAGGTCCAGATGTTCTCATCCCGCGCGCCATCCGTTCCGCTGGCCGAGATCGCCTGAATGGTCGCAACGGGGTACATGCGATAGAATTCTTCAGCAACAACGTCTTCCAGCCGGGCAATCCGATCTGTCAGCACGCCTTTCATCTGCAATTGATCGGCCTTGGTCAGAACCAGAAAACTGTGATCTTTCAACGCCTCCCTGGCCGACGACCACAACGCCTGTTCGGATGCATCGAAGTTTTGGCTGCACCACAGAACGATATTGGCCCGGCTCATTGCCCAATCGACAATGGTTTTTTGTTCAAGCGGGCTTCCCGAGAGAGTCAGCTCGGTCAGGGATTGCCGTTTCAGGAAGGAAATCGGTAACTCGGCGCGCACGATTGCGGTTTCGGTTGGTGACAGTTGATCCAGATGCAGCCCATCGCGCGCCTGTTCCGACCCGTCAGCCATAAGGTAAACAGTTCTCGGTTTTGGACCGAATACGATCTCAAGCGGAGGTAGGTCGGAGGTTTCGGGAATCACCGTTTCACCCACCAGCATATTGATCAGGCGGGATTTTCCGGTACCCGGCTGCCCAATCAGAACAACCTGAACCGGCGATTTCAAGCGTGACAGGAGTTGTGCCGCACGCCGCTTTTCTTCGTTTGGGACATGGCCTGTACCCAATGCGTGTTCCAACTGTTGCACAACACCGTTTGACGCAAGTGCCTTGTTCATGCGCGCCGCCCCGAGGATATGCGGCAGTACATCGACACGTTGGAATCGGTTTTTGAGGCCATAATGGTCACTTTTTCTTTTCTGGCGCGGGCCAATGGCAATTCCGGTCGCGGCATGATCTGGGAATCGGTTGGCGGAAGGGAGAGTGCCAAGTCGACGTTTCTGACGGGCTTGTGAACCTTGATGACACAGAACGAAACATTGTCCTGATCGGGGTCATCCAACTCTTCAAGACAGCGCAGAAGATTGGTGGAAATGTCGGCGCTTGTATTATCGGTGTGCTCGGCAAGAAGATCGGTAAGCTCGCTGTTGTCGAGGAACTGCAACCCGTCACTGGCGGCGATCACGATGTCTCCGTCCACTAGTTTCATCGGTATTTGTGGGCAATCAATTCGCGGAATATCATGGCCGGCCAAAACCGATGTAAGGCAATTTCGGTCAGGATGATTCATGGCGGCTTCAGGTGCCATCAACCCGGAGCGCACCAGATAGTCGATTTGCGGGGCCATGGAGTGATCCTCGTTCAACTGAGAAAGCTCACCGTTGCGAAACAGAAACAAGGGCGAATCGCCGACCGATATCCAATAAAGCCGATCGGTCATCAGAACCGGTGCCACCAAAGTTGCCCCCATGCCTTCGGTTCCGGGATCTGATTCGGTATGGGCACCGATGCACGCATTTGCGTTCAGGACAGCGTCATGCAGGACATCGCCGATACCGTTTTCCATACCCTCGGGATCGCCGCTTTGCAGTTTCAGTTCGGCGAACATCTCGGTGACGACGATCTTGCTGGCGATATCACCTGCCGCATGCCCGCCCATGCCGTCGGCCAGCACGGCAAAGCCCAGGTCGGACCCCATTGGGAAATCGCAGATCAGCGCGTCTTCCTGAAAGTCACGCCGACCCAGGGAGATCGCCGAGGCGACGTCATACTGAAGATCAGCCGAACTGGACATTGTCACTCTCGCTGTTCTGGGATTTGTCCCAATCAAAATCGATGCCGCACAGACCAACAAATCTTAGCGTCGTTTCACCGATGCGGATTTCTGCGCCACTCTGAAGCGGTTCGGTACTCAGAACCGGATTCCCGTTCAGGCGAACCAGATTTGCCTTACCGCCATGCCCCAGGAAAAAGCTCTGTTGTTCCGGGTCATAGGCAACAGCCGCATGGTTTTCGCGAGAGATCGAGTTGTCACCGAAATCCAACCGAACCGCCTGGCTTTCTCCGCGCCCGATCTGGGACACACCGTTGGTCAGTGAAAAGGAGGTACCGCGCCCGGGGCCTGAGATGACAACCATCCATCCAACTGGAAATGTGGTTTGAGGGGCCGGGGAAGGCGCGGTGCCCGAGGCGAACAAATCGCTGTCATGGTTGGCGTCATTGCCAAACCCCAAAAGGCGTGTCTTGACCCGCCCGGCCTTTCGCCGCCCCCGGCCTGCCGCCGGGGCAGGCACGTTGACAGGTGCGTTGGGTTCCGCGATGGCCATGTCTGCCGGCATTGGATCAGGTGCTGAGGCAGGTTCGGCCGGTTGCGCCCCTTGTCGTTGCATCAATCTTCCAAAGGGCGAGGCGCTTTGTTTCTCGACCGGTGCCGCTGCTTGGGAAAGCTCTGGTTCGGGCGTGCCCGACAGGTCCGGTTGATCTTCGGGCTGTGCTGATCCTGTCTGGTACATGGTCCGCATCAGGGCCTCTGCGTTTGTCTCTCGGGTAATTTGTGCGGTTGTGTCGTCCGGGATCTCGTGAATGTCTGACTCCGGGTATTCTTCGGTGATTTCTTCGGCAAAACCGTCTTGCCCGGGCTCTGGCCCATCACTTTCGTCGTCTGTCCAAATATCGGCAAACAGTTCTGATGGTTGCGACCGCTGCGCTGAAATTGTGCCCCCGGCACCGAATGGATCAGCGGTGTCTTCGGTATCGGACAAAGGGTCAATCTCGTCAGCTTCATCGAAATTGGCGTCTGTTTCAGCACCAGCATTCATGTCGCCATCCGCCGGGCCTGCGTGATTGTCCGCCCGGCTTAGCGACCTGCTACCCGATGCCACCATATGAACCGGATCGATACCTTCCGGTCGGAACCCAGCACCATTGCTGACAGTCGGGTCCATGGTATCACGCTGTGATACTGGGTGGTCGTCTACCTCGGCCAGATCGGCTTTTTCGGCAATGATGTCGCGGATGAACTTCATGTTTGTTCCTTTCCGATTGCGGGTGTTAGGGGGTCTTGGACGGATAAATGCCTGCGGTTGTCAGCCGTCCCATCAACGATTTGAGGAGCGTCGGGCGTTGCGGTTCGTGCGGCTTTTTTTGACTTGTTTGTTGATGGGTTTGCGCGGCGGCAGCCAGGGTTTGCGTTCGCAACAGACGGGTCTTTTTCTGGGGCCGACGCATTTCCCGTGGTGGCTTGGTGTTGGCAACGCGATCTTGCGCCCAAAGCCAGGCCTCGACGTCTTCAATCGGTTCGCCAAAGATGTCTACGGGTGAGGAACTCGGTTTGTCTTGCTCTACCGGCGCAATGCGGACCGGTGGTGCTGCCATGGGCGCATCTTCCGGCTGATCCGGCGAGTAGTCTTGAGAACTGGCCTTCGAACCCAAATTCTGGTTTGTTTCCGCGACAAGTTGGGAGACCTTCAGACGGATCGACTTGTCACCGCTGGCACTGACCAATGCGGCCTGTCGGCGCCGTTCCGGGTCAATCGCCTCGACCCATTCCTGCGCCGACTGAAACCGATCCTCGGGAAAGAGTTTGAGAACCTTGTTGATTGCCTTCACGAAGTCAGGTTCAAAATCGGCGGTGTAGGTGGACAATGGCACAAACGGATCCATTGCGTCTGCAGCGACCGCGGCAAGTCTTTGCTGACTGTCGGGTGGTGCTGCACCGGTCATCAGATGGTAAAACGTTGCCCCAAGTGAATAAAGATCACTGGAAGGGTGTTGCGTGACGTTCCTTAGATAGAACTCCTGTGGCGAATAACCGTCCTTTACCGCCAGCAGCGATGACAGGGCCCGGCTTTCCCGCGAAGCCTGTTCCCGCGCGGCCCCAAAATCAATCAGGGTCAGGTTTTCCGCCTTGTCCAGAAGGATGTTGTCCGGCGAAATATCGCGGTGCAGGATGCCCTTGTCATGGATATATTTGATCGCGCCCAGCGACTTGATAAGCATGGAGCGGATGGTATCCGGCGTCAGCCGTTGCGGAAATTCCTCGACCACGCTTAGCAAATCCATTCCATCGACATAATCAAGCGCCATGTACGCGGTGTTGTTTTCTTCAAAAACCTGATGAACGCCGACGATATTTGGGTGACTTAGCCGTGCCAGCCGGCGTGCTTCGCGCAGAAAATGGCGTAAGAGAGTGGCAAGCTGGTCCTGTTGCTCCCGGGATTTCGCCTGAACCAGACCATCAATCCGGCAACAAATCGAGTTTGGAAAGCACTCTTTGATGACCACGCGCCGGTCCAGGCTGTCGCGGGCAAGATAGGTTATCCCGAAGCCTCCCCGTATCAGATAGCTTTCGATCTGGTATTGTCCATGCAACAGCAAAGTATCCGGCACCAGCTCGTCGGGAAACTCTTCAGAATGATGACTAAGTGAATTTTGCATGTTCCGACAGTATTCAGGTTTCAGGCAGCAAGCGGTTTCGGCACGGATTTTTTTGTCTGTACTAACAGTCGGGGCTAAATGTGATCGAAACGTGGTCGTTATCAGACGAACTGATGGCATGCGCTGAACAATATCCCCATATTGCGTAGAAGATACGGCCATAAGTCGAAATTAGGTCGCGAAACAATCTTGATATTCCATTTTAAAACAGCATCTTACTGGAATATTATTGACTCAGGTTTCTATGATCCAAGTACGCGGCAGTAAGCGGATTGTTGCTGCACAAAAGGGAATTTTTTCAAATTTGGTTCTTGGTGGGAAATTCACCCCGAAAATTAGCAGTGTTTACAGGTCGAATTTTCTCTGCATTGGTCTCAGGAAATCGGGCAGTGGATTAATGTGTACCCAGCCCTTTTGGAAAGATATGAACATGGCAAAGCGCCGGAACTTTACAGATCAGTTTAAAGCTAAGGTGGCGTTGGAAACGCGGCGGTGCGATAGAACGGTGTAGGAGATCGCAGCGAAGTATCAACTTCATCCGAACCAAGTCAGCACGTGGAAGCGGCAGGATGGCGGATGTGTTCTCGGGCGGCAAGCAGAGCGGCCCGCCTGAAATTATGAACTCGGTTCAAGGATCACATTTCACAGGCGCGGTATGGATCATGACGCTGATGTATGCAGGCGTGCGTATCTCGATGGATGATCGCGGTCGCTATCTCGGCAACATCTTCACCGAGCGCCTCTGGCGGAGCCTGAAGCCGGAAGCCATATAGAAATCGCCGGCGGCTTTCAGGCCAGACGGGTGATCAGCAACTGGATGACGTTCTACAACACCGAACGGCCCCATTCTTCCCTTGAGGGCAGAGCGCCGAAAGAGGCATATTGGGACCGTCGAGACGAAAAATTGGCAGCATGAAGCCTAAACTGGATACACCTTAGAAAAGCTGCCAGGCTGTCCGAATAGATGGGACCACTTCAGAGCGATTAATTCGGACATGTTGACCCTGTCCTCCATGTTCCCCGAATATTCGATCATCAGGTGCGGCAATCAACTATTCTCCATTGCACCTCGATAATACTTAACATGTTTGGCAAAATGACTGAACCTGTCAAGTGCCGGGGGATTTTCGGGGATTGCGTTGGACCATGCGGGTCTGGCAAACTAGGCCATGGCCAAAAACCTTCTTTCCACGTCCCGTTCCTTGCCGATAGCCTTGTTGCGCGCGCGCGAAAGGGTGATGGGGCCGATCCGCGCGATGCTGGTTGATGCGAAAGTCACGGAGCAACAATGGCGGGTGCTGCGTGTGCTGCACGAATCTGGCGCGCTTGATCCGACGCGCATTGCCGAGCAGGCCTGTTTGTTGCTGCCCAGCCTGACCCGCATCCTGCAAAAACTGGAAGAAAAGGCCCTGATACAGCGCGAACCGGACTTGTCCGACAAACGCAAGCAGATCGTACAGATCACCAAATCGGGGGCCGCGCTTATTGAGGCCAATTTTGAAGCGAGCATTGCGGCGATGGAAAAGGTGCGTACCCAAATGGGGCCGGACCGGTACGAAGCGCTGTTGGACTTGCTGAACGAGTTGGATGCCTCGGACACGGGTTGCAAGCGGTAGACGGAATAACGGATGTGTCTGTGACACGTGGCCGCGAAATCAGCACTCTGACAATGGGCCGCCCGACCCTGACCGATCTGTGGGTTGGGCCTGCGCCGCGAATGACCGGCCCGATTGCCCGATCCTGAGCGAACTGGCGGCACTTTGACAGACATGCAAAACGCCCTGATCGAACGTCCTATTTACCCAGCTTGGCGTGCACCTCGTCCAGGTCAATCTCGCCGACAGGCATCTTGTTGCCGGGGTTTTCAAAATCATAGCCAAAAAGATCAAAGTCNCGGCGGTAGATTTCNTAGACCAGGTGCANGGACAGATCGTCAAAATAATCNTCCANGGCGTGCGCGCGTTTGGGGCCGTGACCTTCGGATTCGTTGAAACGCGGAATTTTCTTCAAGTCNATTGCGTTTGGAGTCTCGATCGCGCCCAGAACTTCGGCCATGCCTTCGTTAAAGGATTCGGTCCAGATGATCTTGTCATAGCTGCCGCCGTTGACGATGAAGGTCGAGACATGGCCCGACATGGCTGACCAGTGGATGTCAGGGTCCATTGGCCGGCGCCACCGGATGGTATCGCGGGCAAACAGAAGGAACCGGCGGAACGCCTTGATCTGGTCGAACTCTTCCTTGCCGTCCTCGCCGCCCACCTCAACCCCGTATTTGTAAACCAGCATCGGTACAAGATTGCCGCGATAGCGTTTACCGTTGCGCTGGATCCCACAGATCTTGTCGAAAAACGAAGACAGGATGCGGGTATAGGGGTTGCGCACACAGGTGAAGGAATAAGACTGATGCCCCGTCACATTGCGCGTGATCAGCGGTTGACTGTCCTCCAGCGCCCACTTGTGTAGACCCGCCTTGGCGTCGTGAATATCGCCGTCGAAAAATTCGCCGTGATCCGAATAATACATGATCTGCCCGATGGTCGAGCAGGCGCATTTGGGCACCACGCGATACACCACGCTTTCGCTTTCGGTCATCCAGGTTCCGGGAAACCCCATCTGTCTTGCCTCCTTGCCCTGCTGTGTTCTGCTTTTAAATCGTGTCGCAGGTGCTTATCTGCCAAAAAAGCAAATATATCCTGTTTATTCAATCAGTCTTCACCCTTATCAAGATAAACAATAACCAACTTACAGGCATATCGTTTCCAATATGGCGAAAATTGCGTACATTTTGCTCTGCCACAAGGACCCTGACGCCATTATTCAGCAGGCTGAGCGTCTGACAGCGGCAGGCGATTATATGTCGATCCACTTTGACGCCCGCTCCAAGCCGGAACATTTTCGTCGGATGCGCGAGGTTCTGGGCGACAATCCAAACGTGACTTTTGCAACCAAGCGAATCAAATGCGGCTGGGGGGAATGGTCCCTGGTGCAAGCCTCGCTTTACGCGGTTGAGGCCGCGGTCGAAGCGTTTCCGCGTGCCACCCATTTCTACATGCTGTCGGGTGATTGCATGGCGATCAAGACAGCGGAACATGCGCACGCATTTCTGGATAACAATGACGCTGATTTCATCGAGAGCTTTGATTTCTTCGAAAGCAACTGGATCAAGACCGGGATGAAAGAAGATCGGCTGATCTATCGCCACTTTTTCAACGAACGTCTCAACAAACGCCTGTTCTACGCTTCGGTCGATACGCAGCGAAAGCTGGGGCTTTCCCGCGAGGTGCCCGCCGATATTCAAGTGATGATCGGCAGCCAATGGTGGTGTCTGCGGCGGCGCACCATTGAATGGATCCTGGATTTCACCCGCCAGCGGCGCGACGTGATGCGATTCTTCCGCACCACCTGGATTCCGGATGAGACCTTTTTCCAGACATTGGTGCATCACGTGGTGCCGGAAAATGAGATTCGCACAAGAAATCTGACATTCCTGATGTTCACCGACTACGGGATGCCGGTGAATTTCTACAATGATCACTATGATATGCTGCTTAGCCAGGATTTCCTGTTTGCCCGCAAGATCAGCCCTGAAGCCAAAGAACTCAAGGCGCGGTTGGGGCGGCTGTACGCCGCGCGTGACGTCGATTTTCAGATATCGAACGAAGGGCGCAGCCTGTTCAAATTCCTTACAGGCCGGGGGCGAATCGGGCGGCGGTTTGGCATGCGGTTCTGGGAAACCGAAAGTTCTCTGGGGCGCGAGCGGGAGTTGTTGATCGTTGTGTGCAAGAAATGGCATGTCGCCAAGCGGCTGCTGGAACAGATCAGACAGGTCACCAACGTCCCGGCAATCGAATATCTGTTTACCGAAGAAGACACCCCATTGCCCGATCTGGGCGGCATCCAGTCCACATTGGAAAAACGCACAAGGCACCGTCGGGCGTTGATGCGGATGCTGTTTGAATATTTCGAATCTGACCGGCTGATTGTTTGTATGGACCCGTCAAATCTGGATCTGATGCAGGACTTTTTTGCAGACCGCTCGACCACCAGGATTCTGGAAGTGGAGTGTCAGTTCTCGGAGGACTATCTTATCGGCCATGCCCGGCGCGTTGGTTTGGCCGGGGACCGCACCAGTCAGGGCACTCTGGAGAGGCTCTTGCCAACGATTCGCAACGACATGATGTACGAAGCGGACCACATCCGCGACGCCGGGTTTACCCGCTATACCCGTATAAACGAAACGGATGCACCCGAAGATAATGCCGAAAAGCTGGTCCAGTTCCTGACCATCTCACAGGACAAGGCGTTGCAGATTGCCCGGTCGGAACATCTCTACGCAGATTAAAGAGTGTCGCGTTTCATCGGATTCACGCATTCATTAACTGGGGTGAGGCAGCATTTGCGCAGCACAACGCGTTCACCCCGGTAAATGAATTCGATCTAACGCGACATGCTCTAAGCCCGTGCGGCTCCGGATTTTGCCGCCAGGTCA
>JGI24025J20009_10000024_pt1 | contig 108732 bp, 87 predicted proteins | sample Cruoilmetagenom3_FD_20009 | JGI IMG/M metagenome (IMG submission 20009)
ATGTCCTTGCCGATAGTATGCGATGACTTGCATCTTAAAGTCTAGATCGTAACGCATAAAAATACCCCATAAGTTGTGTCCAACTTATGGGGGTCGGTTCATAGCGAGCCTTTTTTATTTGCAACCAAACATAGCCGTTTAATAAATTAGTTAGCCAATTCCTTTAGAAATACTGTTTAAAGGGTTTTTTATCTTGAACTGACTGTATAACTTTAAGCTGGTATGGCTCCTTGTACTGCCAACCACTGCTCAATCTCTTGAGTCTTGGTGGCTAACAATGCTGCATCGCCGTGACTCTCTATATTGAGCCTGATAAGCGGTTCAGTATTCGACGCGCGTAAGTTAAAACGCCAATCACCGAAATTGAGACTGAGGCCATCCAGTGTCGATTTAGTGGGGTTTTCTGGGCCAAACTTACTTTCAATAGCGCTAATAATGGTGGGCGCATCGTGAGTGGTGAGGCGAAAGTTTCGCTCGCCTGAGCTGGGGTAAGCTTGGATATAGCCTGTGACCAACTCAGACAATGTTTTACCTGTAATAGACAATAACTCAATGGTGAGTAGCCATGGAATCATACCGCTGTCGCAATAGAAGAAGTCACGAAAATAGTGATGAGCGGACATCTCGCCCCCATACACTGCCCCAGAATCACGCATGACTTGCTTGATAAAGGAGTGTCCAGACTTACTGATAACGGCCTTACCCTTGTATTCTTTAACCACCGCCTCGGTATTGTAGATCACTCTTGGGTCATAGACGATCGACTCAGCTGGGTATTTATTCAAAAATGCTTGTGCCAGCATACCCACCACGTAGCTGCCATCAATAAACTCGCCATTTTCATCAAACAAGAAACAACGGTCAAAATCGCCATCGAAGGCAATACCAAGATCGGCATTGTTTTTTAACACGGCTTGCTGAGTTGCGATTCTATTGGCTGCAATCATTGGATTGGGAATACCGTTAGGGAAGCTACCATCAGGGGTATGATGGAGTTTAATGATCTCAATTGGTGCGTCCGCTTGTCTCAGCTTGTCGGTCAATAAATCAACCACGGGACCCGCGCTGCCATTGCCTGAATTAATCACCAGTTTTAGCGGTTTGAGTTTATCAGTATCGATAAAGCTCATCACGTGATTGATATAAGGGCTTTTATCTGTCAATAGCTGCAAGTTGCCGGATGGCTTATCCGTAGTAAACAATCCAGACTCTGCCAGTGCTTGAATCTCTGCCAAACCATCATCGGCGCTGATTGGTTTTGAATACTCTTTCACCAACTTTAAGCCATTGTAATTAATGGGATTGTGACTTGCTGTGACTTCAATGCCGCCTAACGCTTTATAATGACTGGTGGCAAAGTACACCTCTTCTGTACCGGTCATACCCAAATCGATGACATCAACGCCAGCGTCTAGCATACCAGTAATAGTGGCCTGTTTTAATGGTTCACTTGAATGGCGAATGTCGCTACCAATAACGATAACAGGCTGTAGACTGCTCATGTCGCTGGCTTGGGTGTCAGCCATGGTGTCATAGCGCCTAGACAATATCTGTGCAAAGGCTCGTCCTATACGATAAGCAATGTCTTCATCGAGATTGACCCCAAGCTCACCGCGTATATCATAAGCCTTAAACGAATCGATAGTAATGGGACTGAATTCCGCTGCTGGTTGATAGCCAGTGTTCGCTGAAGTGGACATAATGATAAGTTTCCTTGCGTGTGAGCAATGGTAAAATGAAGAAGTAAATAGCACAATGATAAGTCTATCAGGGTTCAATGATACACTATCATTAACTGTCTGAAAAAACGTTAAATTATAAGAGCAACCCTTATGAGTATAATAGACAATACCACTAAAGCACCCAAACCCGCGCAAGGGACGCCAGACGCAAGCGGGCAACTGGCAGATCTTCTAGCGTTGATGGCGCGGCTGCGTGCCGATTGCCCATGGGATAAAAAACAGACCAATCATAGCTTAATTCCGTATGCCATTGAAGAGGCCTATGAGTTGGGCGAGGCTGTCCAGAGCGATGACGATGAGGATATCAAAGGTGAGCTTGGTGATGTGCTACTGCAAGTGGTTTTTCATTGTCAGATGTACGCTGAGCAAGGCCGCTTTGATATGAAGGACGTCATTACCACTTTACAAGAGAAGCTGATTCGCCGGCATCCGCATGTGTTTGAAGCCGAAACGCTCAAAGATGATGCTGCGGTAAAAGTACGCTGGGATGAGATTAAAGCAGAGGAGCAGCAAGCCCGCCTAGCACGCGGCAAAACGCCACGCCGTTTAGATGAAGTCAAAGCAGGTAGCGCTTTGATGCAAGCACAGGATGTACAAAAGCAGGCATCAGCATTGGGTTTTGATTGGGACGGTGTCAGCGGGGCTTTTGATAAGTTGGATGAAGAGGTTGCTGAGTTAAAGGCTGAGCTCACAAATAAGTCCAACGTTGAAATCAAAGCCAACATCAGAGAAATAGAAAAAGAGCTGGGCGATTGTATGTTCGCGCTCGTCAATGTCGCTCGTAAACTGAACCTAGATGCAGAAACCGCCACCTTGACCTGCGTGCATAAGTTTAAATCACGTTTTGGTTACATCGAAGAGCAGCTAGCAGTGGCTGGCAAGGGTTTAGAGGACAGCGATATCACAGAGATGGATGCATTGTGGGAAGCGGCCAAACGACATGAACGTTCATCATAAAGCCTCGTCTGTTAGCTCAACAACGACGGTGACACTCACCATGGCTCTTGGTCTTGTGGGACTCATATGCGTCGCTATGATGCCTATTAGTGCTAACGCTGCGCCCTGTTTCGATAGTCCTCAGCGTGCCTATGACTATTTGCTCGCAAAAGAAGCGTCAGCCATACAAGCGCGTGAGCAAAAGATCATTAACATCAATCGTGCTAGCGAAGGTGAGTTGGTGTCTTTAAACGGTATTGGCAGCAGTAAAGCACAGGCAATTGTTTTATACCGTGAGATGTTTGGCGATTTTAAAACCTTCGATGAATTAACAAAAGTCAAAGGGATCGGTACAAAAACCGTCGAGAAAAATCGAGAACGTTTAAGCGTGCAGGATTGATCGCCCTATTTTGCAGCAATCAGCCCAATATTGACAAAATAGCACGTAAGTAGATGTCATAACACACCCAGCACGCCCAAAATTTGTTAAACTAGCAGGTACATCCGCCTGATAAACGCTGTGTTCGTCAGAGGTGGTCAAAGAATACCGGCGAGGAGTAGATGCATGGCCGAGCGTGCCGCCAAGCAGTTAGAACTGAATAAATCTGAATTACCCAATTCCATTACTGAAGTGATTGCCACATTGACCCGAGCTGGGTTTGATGCCTATATCGTCGGTGGTGGTGTGCGCGATACCTTATTGGGTCTACGCCCGAAAGACTTTGATGCCGTCACCGACGCCAAGCCGCATGAAATCAAAGATGTTTTTGGTAAGCGTTGCCGTATTATCGGTCGCCGCTTTCAATTAGCGCATGTGTATTCAGGCAGAGAATTGATTGAAGTGGCGACTTTTCGTGGCCCACCAACCAGTGATGCCAATACCAATCGAGACGGTATGATCCTGCGTGACAACGTTTGGGGGGACATCAAACAAGATTTCTCTCGTCGCGACTTTTCTATCAATGCGCTTTATTATCAGCCGCTCAAAGGGGTGGTTCACGATTTTTGCGGTGCGCTTGAAGACATTGATAATAAAATCATTCGTCTGTTGGGCAACGCGCCTGTACGGATTGAAGAAGATCCAGTACGGTTGTTACGTGCGCTACGTTTTAAAGCCAAGTTGGGCTTTGAATTTGATGACGCGCTGGCATCGCAGTTTCATGATGGTAATTGGGCGCTGCTTGAGCAGATATCGCCGCATCGTCTCTATGATGAGACGCAAAAAATGTTTACGGGCGGCTATCTGGTGCCGTTATTGCCATTATTGTTTGAGTCGGGTGCGATTGATAGCTTAATCATTTATCCCCCGTCTGAGCCAAGCGCCTTAGTGAACCAAGTAGCGATTAATACCGACAAACGTATTGCGGCGGGCAAGAGCATCAATCCTGCGTTCTTTTATGCGGCGCTACTGTGGGAAAATTACTTGCATCAATTGGCAAAAGCCAAAAAGCGCAATATGCCGTTCGCTGAAGCACAGATGCATGCCGCTACCAAAGTCATCGATCGTCAACGTATTAAGACGGCGATTCCCAAATTTGCTGAGCAGTTTATCCGTGATATCTGGATATTGCAGCCGAGACTTGCCGCCCCGCGTAGCAAACAAATTGTCCAACTCTCTGAGCACCCACGCTTCCGAGCGGGTTTTGACTTTTTGTTATTGCGTGAGCAGTGCGGTGATGCCGAGCATCCCCTGTCAGAGTCGACCAATGGCATGGGCGACTGGTGGCAAACGTATCAGACCTTGTCTGAACAAGAACAACAGCAAGCGATTGATGAGTTTGATGAAAATATTCGCCGAGGCGCTTATAAAAAGGGGCAGCGTGGTCGTGGTCGCAATCGGCAAAAACCAGAAGTAAATACCACTGATAATTCCACCTCTCATCAAAGCAGTACAAAGCCAAACCAAGTTAAGGATAGTATGGAGAAGAGTGGGAATAAACAGACAATGCTAAACGATCCAGCAAATGTCCCAGCACGCCGTCGCCGCGCTGCAAGCCAATCTAACGCTAGTCGTAATGATAGCAAAGCGCATATGACGCAGCAGGTAAAACAAGACAGTAGTGAGCTTGCTCAGCTACAGCAGTTGTCTCTAGCTAGCAGTAACCAATCGGCAAACAAACGCCGTGATGCAAAGCCTGCGCCCTTGTTTGTCATAGAGCATGAAAAAGTCGTACCACCGCTGCAAAAGCAACTACCTAATGACAAAGACTCACAGCCCAAGCGTAATCAGGCGACAACGCAGAAAAAAGCAGCCACTCAGCAGGCACCGGCTGAAAAAGAGCCAAATAGTCAGATGGCAAAATCTGCTACTAAAAGTGAACGCTCAAATACTGCCCAGTTGTCTAACGACCAGCAGTCAGCGGCTAAACCGGCACCTACGACGCGTTCGGTAGCAAGATCGCCTGCACTAGTCAGCATGAATAACGAGCCGATTCCGCATAAGCGCCGCCGTCGTCAGCCCTCTGTCGATAGTACGAGCAGTGTCGAGACGCCAGGTGATGACAAGCAAGCGCAAACGCCTACGAAGTATGCAAAAAAGCAACCTAAGCCCGCGGTGCAACCGACTGATAAAGCTGACGCTAAAAAATCCGCCAAAGCAACCACCGCAAAATCTGCTAAAACCAATCAAGCGGCTCGTACTCAGACTGCGGCTATAAAGGCGAACGGCAATAAAGGCCCTGTGCCATCAAAGCGTCGCCGTCGCCAACCCAGCCCTGAGAAGGCGTAATGTTATTAGTGTAGAGTACAGATAGGTGAGTAAGGTGGTGAAACGATGAGTAGCTTTGATAATAGTGCCATGCCTGGCAATAAAAAACCTGCTTTCGTTAGCGGTAGTAGTGCGGTTAATGGTACTTGGGTAACCTGCTATGTCGGCTTGGGTAGTAATCTATCTAATGAGCTGGGTTCACCTATAGAGCACTTGCAGCAAGCAGTGGCAGGCATGCGAGACCATAAGCAGATACGAAAAGTTAGCGTGTCTTCATTTTATGCATCAGCACCTATGGGGCCGCAAGATCAGCCTGATTTTATCAATGCAGTGACTGGTTTTGAGACGACGCTGACAGCGTTTGAGTTACTTGCGTTTTGCCAGCAGTTAGAACAGCAGGCAAAGCGTGCGCGCTTGAGACGTTGGGGCGAGCGTAGTCTTGACGTGGATATTTTGTTGTACGGCGACACACAAATGATGGATCCTAAGCTAACGATACCGCATGCTGGATTGCCTGAGCGTAATTTTGTATTGATACCGCTCTTAGAGTTGGCACCAAATCTAACCATTGCAGGAAAATCAATAGATGAGTATCCAAAGAGTACAGATTGGACAGACTTAAAACGGTTATCAAGTTCCTGAGCAGCTTCTTAATCATAGGAAAAATGCTATAGTCCGTTCGAAATAAAATCGATATGTTAGTAGCCACGCTCGACTGCTATCACAGAAGCGACAGAAAATACATTCCAGTCGCGCTGTATCGGTTTTAAAATAAGCGGCCTACAGTTAGGGTATTGATAGTTCAAGGCAGCACAGATTAATTGAGGGTCATATGACGACGTTATCTACTTTAAATAAATTTAAAAAAGACGGTACCAAGTTTACTTGCTTGACGTGCTATGACTCAATGTTTGCACGAATGATGGACAAGGCGCAGATTGATACGATTTTAATTGGTGATAGTTTGGGCATGGTGGTACAAGGTCACGATTCAACGTTGCCCGTGACCGTCGACGATATGGCTTATCACACTGCCAATATTGCCCGTAGTAATAAGCACGCATTGATTTTAGCGGACCTGCCCTTTATGAGTTATGTGACGCTGCCAGAAGCCGTGACCAATAGTCGCCGGTTGATGCAAGCCGGCGCCCATGTGATTAAAGTCGAGGGTGGTAGTGAGCTTTGTGAACTCGTCACGACCTTAGCACAAGCGGGCACGCCAACTTGTGTGCATTTAGGCTTGACGCCGCAGTCGGTCAATGTCTTTGGCGGTTATAAAATCCAAGGTCGCGGTGACGAAGCGGCTGATAAGTTACTAGCGGATGCCAAAGCGGTCGTCGCTGCTGGTGCAGCATTACTGGTACTAGAATGCGTGCCAGCTGAGCTTGCTAAAGTAGTGACAGAGGCGGTAGCCGTACCTGTGATTGGGATTGGCGCTGGCGCAGACACAGATGGTCAAGTACTGGTGATGCATGACATGCTGGGCATGGTCCATGGCCGTGTCCCACGCTTTGTACATGATTTTTTGACGGATGAGCGTAATGCTGAACGCAGTATCGAAGGGGCCTTCATGCTTTATCAGCAGTCCGTACGCGAAGGCTCTTTTCCCACTGAACAGCACCAATTTAGCTAATCTGATGCAAGATTTGAAATAGAAGAATATTGAACCATGCCAATGATTTATCAGCACATCTCAGCACTGCGCACAGCCTTGCAGTCTTATCGTGGTATACAAAATGACAGACAGGCTAGCCCTACGCGTATCGCTTTAGTGCCAACGATGGGTAATCTGCATGATGGCCATCTTGAGCTGGTCAAAATTGCCAAGCAGCAGGCTGATATCGTGGTGGTCAGTATCTTTGTCAATCCCACTCAGTTTGGCGTGGGCGAAGACTTTGATAGCTATCCACGTACGCTAGATGAGGATGTTGCAAAACTGGCAACGGTAGATGCCGACTATGTTTTTGCTCCCACTGTCGATGAGATGTATCCTGTCTTGCCACCACCGACGTCTGTGCTGGCTGGTGCTATTACGACACAGTTATGTGGTCAGTCGCGTCCTGGACATTTTGATGGCGTTGGTATTGTGGTCTCTAAGTTGTTTAATATCGTCCAACCGGATGTTGCTGTTTTTGGACAAAAAGATTATCAGCAGTTAGCGATTATCAAGCAATTAGTGCGTGATTTGAGCTATCCCATTGAGATTATTGGTGCCCCTATTGTTCGTGCTGCTGATGGATTGGCATTATCATCGCGCAACCAGTACTTAAGTGTAGCTGAGCGTCAAATAGCACCTGTGTTACATCAAGAGCTACAACATTTGGCACAGCAGTTAAAAAATAATGCGCACAGTCAGCAAGCGGTTGAGTCCTTATTAACAGAAACTCGTAACCGTATCACTGATGCAGGTTTTACGATTGATTATCTAGACATAAAAACCGACGCGCTAGATTCGCTGGTTAATACTGGTGCGATGTTTAATGCAGAAAATAAGAATTTGATTATTCTGGTTGCTGCTTGGTTAGGACGGGCACGCTTGTTAGACAACCAGTTAGTCAGTTAGTGGTAATAAATCAGTCGTTGTGACAGAGTAACTTGCAGGATGCAATGGACTAGGGTGGGTGGATCATGGACGTAAGTCAGGATAACAGTAACGATCAGGACAGGCAGGTAGCAGACACGTCCGCACCTGCCGATGCGCTCAGTATTTTAGTCGTATCAGGTCTTTCAGGATCAGGTAAGACCTCAGTACTGAATGTGTTAGAAGATCTAGGGTATTACTCTATTGATAATCTGCCATTATCTTTATTACCCAGCGCTGCCCATAAACTGGTCAATGAAAGTGGGATTCGCCGTGTGGCACTCGGCGTCGATATCCGCACACCACGTGCTGATCTGTCCAGCTTTGCAGAGATGCATGAGTCCCTAAGACAGACATATGGGACACATGCGGTAAATATGATATACGTGACGGCCCAAGAGAGTACGTTGATAGCACGCTTTAGTGCGACTCGCCGTGTACATCCTTTGATGTTGCAAGAGGAGAATAGCGACATCGCAAAGTATGTGGCTTTTAATCTTCCTGCGGCGATCAAAAAAGAGAGTGAGCTGTTAGAACCGATCGCCGGATACGCCGATATCAGAATTGACACCAGTAATCTGAATATCCACCAGTTAAAAAATAACTTACGTGAATATGTCGGTGTCGACAATCAGATTGTCATTAACTTGCTGTCTTTTGGCTTTAAATACGGCAGTCCTATCGATGCTGATTTTGTGTTCGATGTGAGGATTTTGCCCAACCCGCATTGGAATCCTGAGCTACGTACGGCGACAGGTCTGGATGCAGAAGTTGCCGCCTTTTTTGCAGATTGTCCAGAAGTGGCGGAGATGACGGATGATATCGATAAATTTTTAACACGTTGGTTACCAGAGTTTTTACACAATAATCGTCACACGGTGACAGTGGCGATTGGTTGCACAGGTGGTAAGCATCGTTCAGTATTCATCACCGATAATTTACAACGTCGTCTTGCCGACACTATGCCGCAAGGTATAAAAGTGCTGGCAAAACACCGTGAAAAAGATCGTTGGTAGTTATTGGTAGTCATCAAAAACTATTAATTTTATTATTTATTATTTTGGAAAGCTTTTATGATTGACTGGTCAGAACAGGATATGCGCGTTTCGCGCACAGAACTCAAAAAAGCCCATGAGCGCTTGCAACAATTGTCGATACCGCTTGCCAGCTTATCGAAAAAACAGCTAAAAAACTTGCCAGCTAGTGATTATTTTATGGCAGAGTTGATGGCGTTGGCTGATATTACCAGTGCCAATGCGCGTAATCGCCAGACCAAGCGGGTCGGCAAGCTTATCAGCGAAGAAAATCGCCACGAATTGGTAAAAGCGTTGTTTGATGCATATTTTCCAAAAGAGCAAATCTCAAAGATAGAAAGCTGGTATGAGCGCCTCAACATCAATGATGAAGGAACGCTCAAACAGTTTGTCAAGCAGTACAAAGCCTCTGAGCACAACAGTATGTATCAGTTGCTGCTGTGGATTGAATACGCCAAACACACGCAAGATGATGAGCTCATGGCAGAGTCAAAAGAAGATTTGGCGAGTTATATTCGTGAAGTGGCTATTTTATCGCAATTAAAGAAGTAGCGATAAAATGCCAGTGATTAGATGCTACGGTGGTTTGGTTTGCGATTTAGCCAGATGACCTCATGACTGTTGCTGGTGTACTAAAATACGAAAAGCCAATCATTGAATGATTGGCTTTTTTGACCTTGGCTGATAAACGTGTCTCAAGTACTTGAGGAAGGCTGAATTATTTCTTTTCAGCGCGGGCTTTATCGACTAAATAATCAACGACTTTGGGTACTTTAGCACTTTCACCAGTCACCACGTATTTGCCTTGGACGACTACTGCTGGTACGCCAGAAAGCTGGTAGCGTTTAGCCCCTGCTTGTGAGCGGCCAATCTTTGTCCCCACAGCAAATGAGTTATAAAGACTGTTAAATTTCTTTTCATTAACACCCTTTGATGCATACCATTTGCTTAATGAGGATTGATCAAACAGCTTTTTGCCATCTTTGTGAATGGCATCAAATAGGGCGTCATGCGTTTTGTCTTCGTACCCTAGTAGCTGAGCGGCATAAAAGCCACGAGCGTTGGCTTCCCAAACAGGATTGAGCGCGGCTGGCGTTTTAAAAAATGCCACATCTTTGTCTTTGGTTTTTGCCCATTTTTCCATATGCGGATTCAGAACATTACAATGGGGGCAACCGTACCAGAAAAACTCACGAACAATGATAGCATCACCGCTGATTTTTTCTGGATTGTCTAGCACGCGATAGTCTTTTCCAGCGACATAGTCCGCAGCTTGTGCGCCCATAGTGGCAAGTCCAATGGCCATGGCCAGACCAGTCAGTGTGATGACACGTTTCATACTTTATCCTTGAGGTGTGAAGACTTAGGGTTCGTTAGGGTTTAAATGCATAAACGATAGAGCGTCAAGTATTATCGAGCGATAAACAGCGTATCAAAACGATAATAGTGTGCTGCCTATGATAACGTAAAACCTATGCGCTTGTGAATCCGATTCTTAACTGATGGTTGTAAAGCTGTGAGCTATTATTTAAGGTACGTTTCTTACGGTCTCTTACCTTGATTAAGCCTGAGTTTTGCTCGTTTATGATCGTATTTTTTCATATACTTTATTGTCTAGCATTGGAATGGTGTCAGAGAGTCACTATAGCCGAAGACCGCTAAAATCAATATATTGATAGAAACCGACTACTGGTACGATTTTTTCTAGCGTACTTCTTATAAGCGTGACAGACGTTATAAACGTTTAAGCTATTCACAATCGGTGACGATGTACGCACGACAAAGTGGCCGCTCTCATGCTAATATTGCTCACATAATTGTGCACTTTATATGATAATAATGATAATGACCATAAAGGAAAAACGCTATGAGCTCAGCTCTATCTTCTGCGCCTTCTTCGGAGGAGCCAGCGAACAGCAATCTCAATGATACAGATCATACAACAACTGCCATTAATGTAGATCCTAGCGAAGTTGAAAAATTTAACAAGTTGGCTAGTGAGTGGTGGAGCAATACTGGCGCGTTTGCGACCTTGCATGAAATCAACCCGCTCCGTTTAAATTGGATAGAGGAAAACGTTAAGCGTGGTTATCAACACGACAACGCTCGTCAAGATATCCATAAAACGGCGACGACGGGACTTACTGGCAAAAAGGTGCTTGATGTTGGCTGTGGCGGCGGTATATTGTCGGAATCAATGGCACGTCGCGGTGCGGATGTCACGGGTATTGATTTGGGTACTGAAAACCTAAAAGCGGCGGCGCTGCACGCAGAGCAAAGCGGTTTAGAGCACACGTTACGCTATCAGCACATTCCAGTTGAGACGCTGGCAAAAACGCATGCGGGTCAATTTGATGTGGTGACTTGTATGGAGATGCTAGAGCATGTGCCTGATCCAAGCTCGATTGTGCAGGCTTGTTTTGATCTATTAGCCCCAGGCGGCGTTTGCGTGTTATCAACGATTAATCGTAACCCTAAATCATATCTGTTTGCCATCGTTGGCGCAGAGTATGTCTTACGCTTGCTTGATCGGGGTACACATGACTATGCCAAATTTATTACCCCAGCTGAGCTAGATAAGATGGCTATCAATACTGGCTTTACACGGCAAGATATCATTGGTCTGCATTATAATCCACTGACCAAACGCTATTGGCTGGCACAGAATGTCGATGTCAATTATATGCTGGCAGTACAAAAACCTCTGGCTTAAGGCTGTACTTAATCCTTTGTACGCCATCATATTTCATTAAACACGTTATCAATTTTAAGAGTACTCATTATGGCCCAATTTGTAAAAGCGGTTTTATTTGACCTTGATGGGACACTGATCGATACGGCTGCTGACTTTGTCCGTATCATTGGTAACATGAGTCGCGAAAATGATTGGCATGCGCCGTCTGAAGTAGAGATCCGTGAGCAAGTCTCGGCGGGTGCGTCGGCCATGGTGCAGTTGATGCTACGACACAACGACCAGCTTGAGGTCAGTGAGGACGCGTTACTTAATTTTCGCCAGCAGTTTTTAGACGACTACGAAGCTGCGATATGTGTCGATAGTTGTGTGTTTAGTGAGTTAGAAGAGGTACTGACGACTCTTGAAGAAAAAGGCGTGCCATGGGGTATCGTCACCAACAAGCCGCGTTATTTGGCAGAGCAGCTACTAAGCATCATGCAGCTAGATGAGCGCTGTGCTGCTTTGGTCTGCCCTGATGATGTGTCGCGCTCCAAACCTGATCCAGAGCCGATGTATATGGCCTTAGAGAAGCTTGGTATCCCTCGCGGAGCGGCTGGTTGCGTCCTTTATGTCGGCGATCATATACGGGATATTGAAGCGGGTAATGCGGCAGGCATGCCAACGATTTTAGCCGCTTATGGTTATATTCCTTCTGAAGATCAAAAAAACCTAAAGAAATGGGGCGCTGACCATATTGTCGATACTCCTGCACAGTTAAATACGTTATTGCTGTCTTCTGGTAAGTTTGAATATCTATAAAACAGTTTGCTATAAATCCGTATTTTCCATTAGCTGCCATCGCTATTTTGCATCCCAACCATGAAACGATAAGCCGTGAGTAATAACATGAGTGACAACATGAGTAACCCTACCAATCCGCCAGCTCAGCAGGCCGACAATCAACAAACCGCCCAAAACTCTGTGCAACCTTTAACTCATGAGGACATTCGTAGTTTTGTGCCACCTAATAACTGTCTAGATGGTAAAACTATTTTGGTGACGGGTGCAGGTGATGGTATTGGTCGTGTAGCAGCGTTAACCTATGCTCGTTATGGTGCTACTGTTTTGCTATTGGGACGTACCAGCAGTAAGCTTGAGTACGTCTATGATGAAATTGAGAGCTTTGGTGGCAAGCAACCAGCCATGCTGCCGATGAACTTAGAAGGCGCCACCTATGCCGAAATGCAACAGCTAGAAGGCCTGATACACAAAGAAGTCGGACAGTTGGATGGTATCTTGCACAATGCTGGGATGCTAGGACAGCTGACACCGCTTGAGATGTACGACGTTGACACGTTTGCCCAAGTGATGAAGGTTAACTTTACCGCGACCTTTATGCTCACCCAAGCGCTACTACCGCTACTTAAAGACGCTGCTAATGGCTCTATCGTCTTTACGTCTAGCACGGTTGGTACACATCCTCGCGCTTTTTGGGGTGCTTATGCGCTCTCAAAGCAAGCGGTGGAAGGTATGAGCGATATATTTACTCAAGAAACGCAAAATACCACAAACTTACGCTTTAACTGCGTCAATCCTGGTGGCACGCGTACCAATATGCGCGCCCATGCGTATCCTGGTGAGAATCCTATGAGCCTAAAAACGCCTGAAGACATCATGGCAGGCTACGTCTGTCTGATGAGTAACGAAAGTATTGGTGTACGCGGGCAAGTGGTTGAGCTACAGCCAAAAGATTAAGAGGTGTTACTTAAACTTGCATGAATACAAAGCGTAAAAGTAATTTGGGTAGCTATAGTTGATACTAAATGAAATAGATGCGTCGTACTAGGATGCGAAACTGGTATAAATTTTCTTTAGTTGCTTGATGTGCTAATAGAAGCTACAAAAAATATATACCAACAGCAAGATATCTGTTTTATAGTAAATACGACTCTGTTTTTTGTCAAAACTACCAATGATTTTTACTTAGGATAATACTTATGAATAAGTCCATTGCTGCTGCATGTGTGCTGCTAAGTTGTACTTCAGCTTTTGCGCAAACCACGCTTTTTGATCCTTCCATCGAGCACAATCCTCAGGATGGTGTCATAAAGCTGTATGGAGCAGGTGGCCCACATACCGCTTTAAGAAAAGTGGCAGATGTCTGGGAAAAGCAAGGTGGTACCAAGGTAGAATTAATAGCAGGACCTGAAGACAAATGGTCGGCTGACGCTCAAGCTGATGCCGATGCTCTGTGGGGAACTTCTGAGCAATCAATGACTGCATTTCTTGAGACATACGAAACTTTTGATCATGAAAAAGTTGAACCCATTTATATCCGACCAGCAATCATAGCTGTACAAAAAGGAAATCCTAAAAATATACGTAGCTTTGATGATTTATTAGCTAAGGGGATTAAAATAGTTGTGACCGAAGGTAAAGGAACATATAACACTTCGGGTACTGGAGTTTGGGAGGATCTCGCAGGACGCAAAGGAAGCTTAAACGATATTGCTCGTTTTCGAGATAATATAGTAGCGTATTCTTTAGGATCTGGAGCCAGTTTTAAAGCATTTAAAGATGAAAAAGCAGATGCTTGGATAACTTGGCCGAATTGGCCGCTTAATAATTCCAAAGATATGGACATGGTTAGTATAGATAAGGATCGAGCTATCTGGCGTGATTTAAACATCGTTGTATCACCAAAAGCTGATCCTCAAACAAAAGATTTTCTTAACTTTTTAATCACTAAAAAAGGACAAAAAATCATGAAAACAGAAGGGTGGCAACGCTGAGTAGAAGGTTTTAGGCATACACTCTTAAAAAGTAAATACCCTAAATATAATTCTCACTAATCGTTCAAACACATTTGTTATTTGCATATTGTAATTAGCAATAACCACCCCATCTATTTGTTATTAAAGAATTTATCTATAAAGCAATGATCATTAAAAAATAAATAGGATGGGATTATGGCAGGTGGCTGGTCAAGAGATGGTGCTGAGCACGAACAAATGGATGCAACGGTCAATGATGCGTTAGATCGTGTGCGTAGTGCGATACCCAAGGGCGAAAGCGCGGAGTTTTGTGATGAATGTGGCAATCCCATTCCAGAAGCGCGGCGCGTAGCAGTGCCGGGCATACAACACTGCGTCAGTTGTCAAACTGAGCTTGAGCAAGAGGCAAGAGCTGCGGAGTTGTTCAATCGACGTGGTAGTAAAGACAGCCAATTACGTTAATCAAAAAGCACCCTGCTAATCTACATAGCAGGGTGCTTTTTTGTAATTGCTTTTCTGTAATGGATCTCGTATTTCCGCTGTGGCGAGCGTCTGTATTCTGCCTATAAACTATATAACCAAGGCCATCAGTTCACGGTCACAGGCTTCCCAATTTATAGAAGACGATAATTCTGGTAACGTGGGCGAAGTCAGCGTGTTTTCTATTCCTTCATTCTCCAAAGCGGTGTTGCTTGCGTGATTATCGCTGTCATCTAGCTGTAGAATAACCTCTAGTCGGCTATCAACCTGCGGGCTGATGGTGCTTGTGGTTAAGCTATCAGGGGTAAAATTGATTTGTAGCCAACCATCAGAAGTGTGCACGACACCTTTGATACGTTGCCAGCTTGGTAGCGTTAACAACCATTCTTGTAGATCTTCTGCCTGTAACACATACTGTACTGGCAACCGCCAACCTGCTAATTGTAGGTCTTGCTGTTTTTCATGATAACGATAAGGCAGCTCAAGATCTGAGCTGGTCTCAGCATCGTTATTAGCTTGCGCAGGATTTAATGGCGAAATAGACGACAAAGCCGTGTTCAGTGGCTGAAAGCTGACAGAAGATGGTTGAGGGCGGCTGATATTCACAGTGCGGTGCTGGGCGAGAATATGGCTTGGTGCGTTCAACTGAGTGCCTAGCGCTGCTAGATAGGCATTTGAGGCGTTTGTGGTATCAGAAGGAATTTGCTCAGAGACTGCCCAAATGATGTTTACCTGCGAATTTAGCTTGGCTATCCACTGTTGTAATGCGTGTTTTTCGCTACTACTTAATTGAGCGTAACGATTAATCACCAATACATCCGCATCACGGACGTGCGCTTGAAACCCTTTATGATTGCGATACTTGTCTTGCTGCCATTGCATGCCACTCAGCACGGTGATCACCGCCTGCATCTTTAGCGCTGTCTGCCAATGCGGCGCCCCAAGTTGGCGTATTAGCTCACGTGGATGGGCAAGCCCTGTGGGTTCAATGAGTAATCGCTGTGGATGATGGTCACTAAGCAAACGGCTAATAGCGATCTGTAAGGGTAGCTGGCTGGTACAACAGATACAACCACCGCTGACTTCTCGTATGGCAATGTCATTTTGCTCAATCGTCCTGTCTTGCGAGCTTGCCAGCAGGGCGCCATCAATCCCGATACGACCAAATTCGTTGATCAATAACGCCCAGCGCGCATCGGCAGGTTTGATAGCCAGTAGCTGGTTAATCACCGTGGTTTTACCCGCACCCAAAAACCCTGTCACCAAGGTGCAGGGTATGTTTTGGAAAACAGTCGTTTTTTTCAAAGGGGCGCTCATGATATTAATGTTACTAATACCTTAACGATTTTAATATATTCACAGTACTAAGCGAAGGCGACGTTAAAAGAAGGTGATATTAAGTAGTTACTCACTTTTATCCGTGTCAATTTCGGCTTCGTCAGGGACGAATACATAGCCCACTCCCCACACGGTTTGGATATAACGTGCTTGCGAAGGATTGTCTTCAATCAGGCGACGTAGACGTGAGACTTGTACGTCGATAGAGCGCTCCATTGCCCCCCATTCACGACCACGCGCCAGGTTCATTAATTTATCACGAGTCAACGGCTCACGTGGATGCTGAACCAAAGCTTTCAACACCGAAAACTCACCGGTCGTTAAAGTGACGACGTTGCCATCGCGTTTGAGGGTACGAGTTGACAGATCAAGTGTCCATGGGCCAAATTCAACCACTTCAAGTTGATGGCTTGGGGCACCAGGCAGCTCACGATTTTGGCGACGTAATACCGCTTTGATACGAGCCAGCAGCTCTTTTGGATTAAAGGGTTTTGGCAGATAATCATCCGCACCCGCTTCAAGACCAGCGATACGATCGGCATCACCCCCTTTGGCAGTGAGCATGATGATGGGAATATCACCATTATCTTCACGCAAACGCTTACAGATACTGATGCCGTCTTCGCCTGGAAGCATCAAATCTAACACCACCAATGAGAAAAGCTCACGTTGCATCAACTTATCCATCTGACTGCCATCGTGTGCCGTACGAACGACAAAACCGTCATCTTCTAGAAAGCGCTGCAACAAGGAGCGCAGACGGGCATCATCATCGACGACTAAAATACGCTGAGTCAAAGTGTCAGGGCTATTGTTATCTGTCATACAGGCATCCTCTTATAAAAATTATTATTAGTAGCAATTATAGTTAAAAGTCATCGGTAAAAATCACGTATAAAAAATCATGAGCAAACACAGTGCCATTACTTAATTATTAGCCAAAAATGAAGATCCATCTCAGTACCTCAAAAATTTGAGTACTATTGTTCAACGCGTCAGCTGCGACCAATATTTATGCTATTGATACTTTAGTGTATAAGATTGCAGTCATAATTGCACCATTCATAAGGATAAATGCTGTATGCGTTTGTTTAACAGGGCTTCAAAACTAATGATATCAGACGATTTTTGCGATAAAACGGGTGATAAATAACGAAAAGATAAAAAGGATTTTTATTCATGCAGCTTTTGCTATAATGCAAAACTACATTTCTCAACGATTGATACGTATATGAGTAGCACTGATACCTTAACGCCATTTCAAACCTCGACAAATGCACAGGTTTTGGATGCAACCACACACGCGAATATTCACGACAAGCTTGCTCGCGCGCTTGGCATTAAGACTGCTCAAGTCAATGCGTTTGTCAAACTTTACGATGAAGGCGCGACGGTTCCCTTTATTGCCCGTTACCGCAAAGAAAAGACGCAGAATCTTGACGATGCCCAGTTGCGAGCGTTAGAGAAGTCTCTTAACTATGAGCGCGACCTGGCCACCCGTCGCCTCAAAATTACTGAGCTGCTGAGCACGCAAGGCAATTTGACCGCCGAGCTACAGGCGCGCATTGATAATGCGACCTCTAAACTTGAGCTTGAAGACATTTACTTGCCTTATCGTCCGCGTCGCCGTTCACCAGCGGCCAAAGCACGTGCAGCCGGCCTAGACGTTGCCGCCCAAGCAATCCTCACACAAGAGATTACCCCAACGGACGCGCTAGCCGACTATCAAGCACAATCTAGCATTACCGATGATAGTGGTAATGAGATTGAAGTTGACTTCAGCGATATCGACAAGCAGCTCGCTGGCGTACAGGCCATCATCGTGGATGAATGGACACAAGCATTGGACTTGCTGGACCATTTGCGCAGTGGTTTTGCCAAAACGGCCAGTATCGTATCGAGCGTGGCCAGTGAGGAAAAACGTGAAGTCGGTGAGAAATTCAAAGACTACTTTGAACATAGCGAGAGTCTTGCGCGTCTACCCAATCATCGCCTGCTTGCGATGCTACGCGGCCGTCAAGAAAACGTCTTGGGACTAAAGATTGAGGGCGAAGATGCCCCCTTTATCGAAAAAATCATCAGTCATTTCGACGTCGATGCCAAAGCGCCTGCCGCCCGTCGTGAGTTTTTAGCAGAAGCGGCCGGTAGCTTGTGGAAAGACAAATGGCGTCCACACATTGAGCATCGTTTATTAACAGAGAAGCGTTTGACCGCTGAAGCAGATGCTATTGAGGTCTTTGCCAATAATTTACAGCATTTACTGATGTCAGCGCCTGCTGGTCGCAAGGTTATCTTAGGCGTTGATCCGGGTATCCGTCACGGCGTAAAAATGGCCATCGTCGATGCCCAAGGTCATGTCATGTTAGACAGCGAAGATAAGCCTGTCGTCGCGACGGTTTATCCGTTTGCCCCTGACAATAAAATGGAGGAAGCCAAAGCCGTCATCGATAAGTTGTTAAGCACCTACCATGTCGATTTGGTTGCTATTGGTAATGGGACCGCGAGTCGCGAAACAGATGCGATGGTTAAAGAGATTTTGGCCGCGAACGATGCGCTCACAGCCAAAGCGGTTATCGTAAACGAGTCGGGTGCCTCCGTCTATTCAGCCAGTGAGCTGGCTAGTGATGAGTTGGCGAATTTAGATGTGTCCGTTCGCGGGGCAGTTTCTATCGCTCGTCGTTTGCAAGATCCACTGTCAGAGCTAGTTAAGGTCGATCCAAAGGCTATCGGTGTCGGTCAGTATCAGCACGACGTCAACCAAAACCAGTTGGCAGATAGTTTGGATAAAGTGACGCAAGACAGCGTGAATGCTGTGGGTGTTGATGTAAATACCGCCAGTCCTGCTATTTTGGCGCATATTGCTGGCCTGAATCGCAATGTCGCCCAGCAAATCGTCACTTACCGCAAAGAGCATGGTGCCTTTGATAGTCGCGAGTCACTAAAAAACGTCCCGCGCTTAGGAGCAAAAACCTTTGAACAAGCAGCAGGGTTTTTACGTGTTTATGGTGGTAGCAATCCATTGGATGCAACAGGCGTCCATCCAGAAAGCTACGCGCTCGTCGATAGCTTGTTGGCGCAAGCGGGTAAGCCGTTGCCAGAAGTCATCGGTAATGATGGGGTATTAAATGCCATCGATACAACAGCGCTCGTGGCTCACGACGATAACGTCAGTGTAAAAGCCATCGTTGAAGAGCTGGCCAAACCTGCACGCGACCCACGTCCAGAGTTTAAGACCGCTAACTTCCGTGATGATGTAAATAGTATTAAAGATCTGAGCGAAGGCATGACGTTAGAAGGTGTGGTTACTAACGTCACCGCCTTTGGTTGCTTCGTCGATGTTGGTGTCCATCAAGATGGGCTGGTGCATATCTCCCAGATGGCCAATGACTTTGTCGCAGACCCGATGAACCGCGTAAAACCAGGTGATATCGTTTCAGTGCGGGTCATCTCCATTGATGAAAAACGTGGTCGTATCGGTTTTAGTATGAAACCTGAAGCGGAAAAATCAGCGCGTCCAGCAGCGAAGGCCTCTGCGGCAAGTGCGGGTAATGAGGATAACAGCCGTCCACGCAGCAATCGCCCTGCAACTGACAAGCGTCAGTCCAAACCGCGTGGTAAAGCTCAGGATAAAGACAGTGCTAACCATCGTAGCAAAGCGCCAAGAGCGGAAAAAGCTGAAGCGCCTAGCAAAATGGGTACCCTTGGGGCATTGTTAAAAGAAGCGGGCGTGACTAAAGCGAAGAAATAATGACTACTGCTCGTGGCTTGTGATATTTATATATGAATATTACGGGCAATCAAAAAGGCAGCCTTATGGCTGCCTTTTTTAATTCGTCATGATAACTTATAAAGACCTAACCGCTTATAGTTACTGGCTTAGGTGCTGTTAATACCAAAACAGGTTATCGTACGACAAGACGGCGACTTTCATTGAGCTGAACCTCACCCGGCTGGGTAGCAATTAACTCACCATCGGGACCTTGGATTTTAGCTTTTAATGTGTTTGGCGCTGGTGTGCTGCGCATATCAGCAGGGGTGACTTCACCCGTATTGACGGATGCTGCGGCAGCTGTATCAGTCATTCCTGACGCAGAGCCATTGTTTAACTCCACTTCACCCGGCTGGGTTGCGATTAATTCCCCATCGGGTCCTTGGATTTTAGCTTTTAATGTATTTGGGGCAGGTGTGGTGCGCATGTCAGCAGGAGTGACTTTACCTGTATTGACGGATGCTGAGGTAGCTGTATCAGTCATTCCTAACGCAGAGCCGTTATTGACCTCAACTGCACCCGGTTGGGTGGCAAGTAACTCACCATTAGGGCCTTCGATTTTAGCTTGTAGGGTGTTATCTACTGGTAACACCCGCTTATCTGCTGGCGTCACTTCTGTTTTATTAACAGGCATTGCCATAGCCAGACTTGGTAGAACAAGAGCAGCGGCCATAATGAGCGATAAAGTATTCGTTTTCATAGTATAACTCCAAAATATGTAAAGAGAATAAATGTCTAAACCATGAATGGGTACATTGACGCCATCCTTTTTATACTGGTTTTATTGTTATTACTATTTTTAAAATATCAGCTATGCAGCTGATATTTCAGTGGTAAACTCATTAAATTTCTAACAGTTTGATGTGTGAATGTGTCGTTATGCAACGATTGCTGTCTTAATCTGCATAAACTCAAACTAAACTTATTGTTAAATATTTATTCAACAATAATATATTTACCAGTGTTTGGATCAACCACACGTTGTTGGGTATCGGTATCCGGAACACGAATAACTGGGAAAGTTTGATCCACTTCGGTGTTATCAAGGATGCCTGCCTCGGCTTCTTCACCAACGATAACAGTACGATTTACGCCTTCAACAGCGACGGCAGTGCCTTGCGTGGTATTGACACGTTGTATCTGATCTTCTGGGGCAATGATGACTTCTTTAACACTATACTTAGCCGGACGAATGACCCGAGTGGTCTCGATGACAACAGGCTCTACAGTCCGTACTTCGGTGACAGCAATTTGGGCTTCTGGAGCTTTGACTTCACTGACCACTGGTGTGGGGAATTTACTGCCAAAGTGGTTGTCGCATTGCTGCATGCTTAGACGTACTGGGTTGCCAGCGGCATCCATATAAACGTTGACTGGCATGTCGGCTGCGATAGGGACATATGTACCCACTAAGGCCCCTGAAACCCCATAACGACCGTTTGATTGACCAACGCCCAAGTCACACGCTCCTGCCGAGTAGTCGCTTGTACGCAAGCTGTTGTTATCAACCACCCGCTGAGGAATGGTTACTTCTGACAAGCGCATTTTTTTGATGGTGGCTTCACCCGCTTGTAGTTTAGGGTTTTGATAGGTGTAAGGTGTATAAAATTTGGCTGAACCGTCTTTGACGGCTGTGACGCACTCTTCATAGGTGTCATAACCGACATTACCATGGCCATCAGTGGTCATGGCTGCATTGGCTGAGCTGGCAAACATAGCAAGACCTGAGGTCATTATTGCAGCTGTTAATAGGTTGAGTTTCATAATAGTTCCCTCTCAATGATAAATGAATTTTCCGATTGTCGAATTTTACAAGGACAACCAGCTCAGTTGACACAGTGCTGGTTGTTTTAAAGTATGTTTTTTATCAGGCGTATTTTATTGGCATTGATTGATACAAAGTCGGTGGATTATTTTTAGACACTTACTTTTGGAGGGTGACTCTACCTTTTGCAGAATAGATCTACTCACCAAAAATAAGGTGTTCAACGTAACAATGTAACGATGTAAAAATAATGCCATAACCTGTTTAATCCTACTGCACTCGCTGCAATATGGCTGTGACATTAGGCTAGGAATGTGTAGCATAATGTATTAAAAAATCGAAAACGGGCAACATCATTCACCAAAAAAGTACGTTATTATTATTTGTTAACATCAGACGTAGAAAACCAAAAATCTTCTTAATAAAAAACCGCATCTTGTAAGCAAGATACGGTCATTAAAAGGATAAATATTAAAATATACGGCGTCATGATTTAGAAACTTCTATTCATCAACCACTTCAAAGCTAAGACCTGAATGCGCTTTTAAACGGGTTAAAAGCTTGTCGCCCATTGCGGAAGCTGGCGTCCAGAAACCACCACCCACATCATCTTTGCTGACATCTTGTGCCAAACACAATGCCGCTTGTGCCAACATGCGTGAGGTACTGCCATAACCAGGATCTTTGTCCCCAGTGACTTTGGTATGAATGGTTTCTTTATTGGCGGTTTGCCCAAAGAGGCGAATATCAAAGTAGCCGTTTTCTTGCTCTTCTTTCGATGGTCCAGAGCCTGACTTGGGTAGTACATGCTTAGACAGTAATTCACGGCTTGGTTTGATCATCATCGCTGTGGCAAAGCCAAATAAGCCTGCGCTCATCGCGTAACTTGATAGTTGACCTTTTACCCCATCTTTCATCCACATCGCTTCATCATACTTAAAGTCGCGGCCATATTCGTAGTCCAGCAACTGGTTGGTGCGATGTACGATACGGGTGTTGATGCTTGCCATGACAAAAGGGGCCAACCAGCGTTTATGCTCGCTATCATATTCTGGTTTACTGACATTGTCTTGGCGCACATTTGGGGCGTCTTTATCATCGTTCAGAAGATAAGGGTTTGCCACTTGCTTACGACGTGATTTGTCCTCTCCCACTTCTTCAAAGATAGTGGCCATCGACGCGATGGTACCACCAGATAGGCCGCCTTTTGCTGCTTTTACGCGCATGTGAATCACATCACAGGTCTCACCAAACGTCTCTTCTGCGTGGGTTTGAGTAAAGTAGACACCTAAGTCTGAGGGAATAGAGTCAAAGCCACACGAGTTGACAATACGAGCGCCGCTTTGCTTAGCGATATCTTGATATTTGTCCATCATGTCTTTGATAAAAATAGCTTCGCCTGTGAGGTCGACATAATCTGTGCCATTGGCCGCACAAGATTTGATTAAAGGCTCACCATATTTGAGATAAGGACCGACGGTAGAGATGATGACTTGAGATTGCTTGGTCATATCATCAAGGCTGGCTTCATCATTACTGTTGGCAATAATAATGTCTACTTTGCTGGCGAGCTTGGACTGTAACTCATTCAGTTTTTCCTCATCGCGACCAGCGATCGCCCAAGTAACGTTTGCACCACTCTTATCTTTAGCATTCGATAAAAATTCTGTTAAATAATGCGCCGTGATCTTACCCACAAAACTTGTCGCACCATATAACACGACTGCGTAAGGACGGTTTTTATCATTGCTCTTTGCCATATTGTCCTTTGCCATATTTTTTGAGCTGTCCGTATTGTTATCCATATTTATCATCCTTCTTTATTAAGTATTTTAATGGCAAGTGTTTGAATAGATAATTAAGTCGTGAGCTAAGATACTCATGGGGTTTAAACCTTTATCTATTCGGTCTATTGCCATTATCAGCTTGGTTTTGATTTGCCTTCATAGTTTCAGAGACTTTCTGTCAGTAACGTCTGCAAGTAACGTCCTTAAGCAGTATCAGGCATAACTGACTAGCAACATTTATAGCAGATTATAGGGTAGAGGTGACAATTATTCAGTAGGAGCTAACCATCTCTACACACAAGCGCTATAAAGAGCGAGATAAGCTGGTAAATATTAAGGTTTGCTACAAACTTTACATAACCCACCGACATTATTACCAAAATGAACGTTTTCTGAAGATAAACATTGCTAATCTATGGACGTAAGCAGTCGTAACGAGTATTAAAAAAACAAAAATTGACGGTATTAATCAAAAGTATTAGTAGATGTATTAATAGATATTAGAGGGATTAAAATAGCTGACAGTAGTAAGTGTCTACTAGGCATGATTTGAGTCGCGTATTTTGATTAAAATTTGCTGTGTAAGCTTATCCATCTGGTTTTTTAACAATAATTTGAGGAGAATATTATGTTTCGCTGGGCTATTATTTTTGCCGTAATCGCATTATTAGCAAGTTTGTTAGGTTTCGGCGGCGTCGCTGGCTTATCTGCTAACTTGGCTTATATCTTATTGGCAGTTGCCGTCATCCTATTCATCGTAGCGTTTGTAAGTCGCAAGATGTAAGGGCAGAGCACATATTTTTAGAAAACAAAAAGTCCTCAATTTGATTTGAGGACTTTTTTATTGAGGCAGTTTTTATTGGAACAGGTTTTTTACTAGAGCAGGTTTTGAAACAGTTGTGGAAGTTGCAAATAAACCGTCTAAACGCGTCACTATAAGCGTTTGGGCTGGATAATGTACTCCATACGTTTCGCTAATCGAATATCCAAACTGGTAATGCCACCTGTATCGTGCGTGGTCAGTCGTACATTTACCACGTTATAAGTGTTTTGCCACTCAGGATGATGTTCAAGTGCTTCAGCGTGAAAGGCCGCTTGGTTCATAAAGCTCATGGCTTCAATAAAGTCGCTAAAATGATAGCTTTTGACGATGCTGTTACCATCACGCTGCCATCCTGCTAGATCTTCTAACTGCAGATTGATTTGTTTGTCAGATAAACTACTCATGTTAATAACCTTTATTGTTATGGTGGATTGGTTTATTAAAATTATATGGGGTGAAAATCAACGGTGTTAGCGCTATCAAATACAATCACCGCTGTTGTCATGAGCAACGCATAAAAGAAGGCCCGCCTATAGTGCTATCTTGCCATAGGTGTAAGAATAAATATACACATGGATAGAAAGCCAACTTATAGGAGAGCAATGTCGTATTAGTGCTTACACTTCAATCAACCCCTAGGGTATCAATCACTCAATAGACGCTTATAAGGTAATCAGGCGCTACAGCAAATTCTGATACTCAGGATGCTTATGGATATATGAAGAGACAAAAGAGCATTGCGGTATCACCTTTTTGTCTTGCTCCTGTGCATAGTCTAGTGCATGTTTGACCAAAGCTGAACCGACCCCGCGGCCTCCAAGTTGTTGTGGCACGATCGTGTGATCGTATACCAGTTTGCCATCACGGTCTTGATAGCTGATATAACCAGTCTGACCCTCAATAGAGGTCTCAAAACGCTTTGCGGGTTGATTGTGAATAATATTTAGATTTGATTTAGAAATGTGGCTGCTCATAAGGGCACTCCGTTATTGGTTATTATTATCGAATTTTTATCGTTTATTTAGTCGACCATGACATTTTATGACAATTGCGATATCGTCAGGGTACGCTAGGTAGTACGGCCAGTATGGCGTATCAGTAGCCAACAATCTAGACGCTTAGCGTAAGAGTAGATAGGGCAACTGTTAAGATTCTTAATGTCTATTGATTACATTGGCAAAATTTTAGCGCTATTTTTATGGTCGTTAAAAACTGCCGTGTGTCAAAATATTCCGTTTAATCGTTTAGCCCTAGATCTCAGACAGCGTTAATAAAACAGGTAGCTTGAATAGAAAAAATAAGCGGCTCTATGACAAAATGAGCAAAACACAGGGTAAAGCAACTGTCAGCTTGCAGGGTATGCGCCACAATGCGATAATGACTGATAATTTGTAACCCTGATTTTGAGGTACGGCACGCTTAGCAGCATCGCTAAGTTGCGTTTGCTGTTCTCTTCTATGCAGTCTATCGGAGTGTTAATGGCTCAATATATTTACACGATGAACAACGTGTCAAAACTTGTTCCCCCTAAGCGTGAAATCTTAAAAAATATCAACCTATCATTTTTTCCTGGTGCCAAAATTGGTGTTTTAGGTATCAATGGTTCAGGTAAATCAACGTTGCTACGTATCATGGCTGGCGTCGATACTGAGTTTAGCGGTGAAGCGCGCGCGCAAGCAGGCACCAAAGTTGGCTATTTGCCACAGGAACCACAGCTTGACGACAGCAAAGATGTCCGTGGTAATGTCGAAGACGGTATGCGCGAAGCATTAGATGCGCTCGCACGTCTCGATGCCATTTATGCAGAATATGCTGAACCTGATGCTGACTTTGATAAGCTTGCAGAAGAGCAAGGCAAGATGGAAGACATCATCCAATCGTGGGACGCGCATAATTTAAATACGCAGCTAGAAAAAGCCGCTGAGGCGCTACGTCTACCACCGTGGGATGCGGATGTCAGCAAACTATCAGGTGGTGAAAAACGCCGTGTGGCACTATGCCGCTTGTTATTGTCACGCCCTGATATGCTATTACTGGACGAGCCGACCAACCATTTGGACGCCGAGTCTGTCGCATGGCTTGAGCAGTTCTTGCAAAACTATAGCGGCACCATCGTGGCTATTACCCATGATCGCTATTTCTTAGACAATGTCGCTCAGTGGATCTTGGAGCTTGACCGTGGCCATGGCTATCCGTATGAAGGCAACTATACTGAGTGGCTAGAGCAAAAGAACAACCGACTTGAGCAGCAGAATAAGCAAGAAGAATCTTTTGCTAAAGCCCTGAAAAAAGAGCTTGAGTGGATTCGTAAAAACCAAAAAGGCCAACAGGCGAAATCCAAATCTCGTGTACAGCGTTTTGAAGAGTTAAACTCGCAAGAGTTCCAAAAACGTAATGAGACCTCTGAGATCTATATTCCACCTGGCCCACGTCTAGGTAATAAAGTCATTGAAGTAAACGATATCTCCAAATCATTTGGCGACCGTTTACTGTATGAAAACCTAAGCTTTAACGTGCCAGCTGGTGCTATCGTTGGTATTATCGGTCCAAATGGTGCGGGTAAAACCACACTGTTTAACATGATTACTGAGCGCGATACCCCAGATACCGGCTCAGTCGATTTGGGCGAAAGTGTCAAAGTGGCCTATGTCGGTCAGGTACGTGATCACTTAGATGATAATAAAACCGTGTGGGAAGAAGTGTCTGATGGCCTTGATATCATAACCGTTGGCGACTACACCACGCCAAGCCGTGCGTATATTGGCCGCTTTAACTTCAAAGGTTCAGACCAGCAAAAACACGTTGGACAACTATCAGGTGGTGAGCGTAACCGTCTGCAGTTGGCGAAGACGCTAAAGCAGGGGGCAAACGTCTTGCTTCTTGATGAACCATCAAACGATTTGGATATCGAAACCTTACGTGCGCTAGAGGATGCGATTCAAGTATTCCCAGGTACAGTAATGGTCGTATCGCATGATCGCTGGTTCCTTGACCGTATTGCAACCCATATCTTGGCATTTGAAGAAGAGGGTCCCGTGTGGTTCGATGGCAACTATACTGAATTTGAAGCCTATCGCAAAAAAACCATGGGTGATGACGCCAGTCCTAAGCGCATGAAGTACAAAAAGATTTCTAACTAGAGTGTCGGCTTAAAAGCTGAAATGAAAGCTTTAATCTGACACAATAAAAAAGACCTCTAACGATTAGAGGTCTTTTTTTATGCTTAATACCACGGACTCGCTCTTTATCAATTAACGCTTACGTCCAAATTTGCGCTGTTTTTTATTCTTAATCTCAGTGATAGCATGAGTGATTTCAGTCTCATCTAAGCTTGCCACTTGCTGCAAAATTTGCATCATATCAGGCGTGAGGACATACTTGGCATGATGGGCAATGTCGTTAATACGGTGATCAAAGGTTAACACGCCAGTCTCATCATCTTTTTGTAAGTAATTGAGACGAGTCAAGGCACTGATGAAGCTGGTAAATAAAGCACGGTCGAAGAAGTCAGGAATATCGTCCGCATAGAGCACAGACAAGCGCTGACCAAGCAGATGACACAAGTCAACGACTTCGTTTTCGGTCAAATTTCCTGAGCCTTGCTGGGCGAGTAGGGCAAGGGTCATAAAGTAACGCTCAAGACTCTGTCCCACTGGGGTCGCCAGTACTTGCAGCTGCTGATAGTACTTACTGTTTGACTCAGGAGCGCTGAGTACGCCATCACCCAATTCTACAATCAGTCCATGAGAGAGCAGACTATCGACTTTTTTGTTGAGGGTTTCGGCTAAGCCATGCGCTGGATAATATAAGAATAGCTCGCTTTGTAAGAAGGGATACAATTGCTCAGTAATACTATTTAGACGGCTGCGCTCTATGCGGCCATTACGCGCAACTAAAGCTGCTAAGAAAGACAGTAAGATGAAGACATGCAGAATATTATTACGGAAGTAGCTAAGGAGTGCCGCCTGTTTGCCCGCAACCTGAATGATGTCGCCTAAGATGTGCGGCGTACGTTCGATGAGCTTTAATTTAATGCCATAATCAATGATTTGCTGCGGAGTCATATCAGTGATGACAGTGTCATCTGAATAGGCCAGCTGCTGAGCAAGACCTTGATAAAGTGCGATTTGCTCGCGGCAACTATTTTCATCTAACGCGGCTTTGGGTGCGGACAGCAGTACTAATGACAATAATGACACTGGCGTGACCACCGCGGCTTTATTGATGTGCTGCATGACTTTTACGCCAATATTATCGACCATCGCACTGGCTTTATCGTCCAGTGGGGTGTCGGTACGATCGGCAGGTAGGCTATTGGCTGGTACATCGAACTTTTGCATAAAGTCGCTGAGGTACAGTGGCGTGCCAAAGCTCAAGTGTACATTACCAAAGATACGCTCAATTTTACGACCAACTTTGAGCAGTCCCATCAAAGACTCTGACTCTTTTGGCTTACCTTTTAGCTCACCAATATAAGTACCGCCTTCCATAATGCGCTCATAACCAATGTACGTCGGGATGAAGACCACAGGCTTATTGGACTGGCGCAATTGACTGTGGACGGTCATCGCCAGCATCCCCATCTTCGGTGGCAGCAGGCGGCCTGAACGCGAGCGACCGCCTTCAATAAAGTACTCAATGGGCGTGTTGCGAGTGATGAGGGTGTGCATGTACTCGCGTAACACCGCTGTATAAAGCGCATTACCACGGAAGCTGCGGCGAATATAAAAGGCCACTGCACCGCGTAATAGTGGACCTAATACTGGCACATCTAAGTTGTCACCGGCTGCGACATAAGGAATGCTTAGCCCTCGCTTGTAGATGACGTAAGACAATAATAAATAGTCAACGTGGCTACGATGACACGGGACATAAACCAGCTCATAGTCTGTGGCAAGATCGCGCACACGCTCGAAATGATGAACTTCTACGCCATCGTATAATTGTGTCCATAACCACGTTAAAAACTTATAAAAACCGCGAATGATAGAGTGTGAGTAATCATTGACCATCTCATTGGCATAACCTTTCGCCAAGACACGAGCCTCACGTACACTGGTGCCCGTTTCTGCGGCTTCAGTCTCTATCGCGTGTTTGATCGCTGGCGAGTACACCAATTTGTCTACCAAGTTGCGGCGATCTGACAAATCAGGGCCGAGCATACTGGCACGCTGCTTGTCTAAATAAGTCGTGAGATGCTGCTGTAACATGCGTACCAGCTCACGATTGCCATCAGCTGCTGCTACCAATGCATAATTTGGCACGATGTCGGCTTTATTTTTAGTGTCATTTTTCGTGTTTTTTGAGTCGGTGTTTGCTGAATCAATGGCCCCTGATTCAAAAACAGCCGCATTCTCTGGGTTTTCTTGAAGATGGTCCGTAATAAGGGTGCGCAAATCTTGTGGTGGGTGGAATTGGACAAAGGTATCACGCCCCATCACCCCAATATTAAACAGTTGCTTAGTGATACTTGGGTCTTCCCAATTATCAGCGGTCAGCAGTTTGAATAAAGAATCCTCTTTCTCTGGTGCGCGTCCCCATAAAATAGACACTGGCACCAACCGGACCTTTAGCTCTGGGTATTGCAAGACCGCTGACACCAAACGGCCAAGGCGCGGTGATAATTGACTGTCTTTGGCACTTGGGTGATTTAAAAATATGATGGCCGCATTTTCTTTGATATTGTGGGCAGCATCATTTACGCCAACCAATGCTGGTGGTAAGTTGTGCTCTTGCGTCTGCAAATCAATCAAAATACTGTTAGAGCGTGAGTAATCTTGCAACACATAAAATCTTAGTGTCTGATCGTCAGCATCGAATTCAGGCAACTCCCCTAAAAGCTTAGGTTTGACAGCAACGTCAAGCAGCTGACCTGACAGCTTACGATACAGCTGATTGATCGGGGCGTTAGCATAAGGCGTGGGTACGCTTGGATTGACGTCAGTTGGAGAAGCGTTATCAGTGACGACTGGCGCTTTAAAAATCCGTTTTTTTAGAAACTTCGGTATCATAATCAGTATCAAAAATAGTCAAATATGTTGCGCTTATGATGCCATAAAAGCCATCAAAGCGATATATAGTGTCTGTATATACTGCTAATATTCATAGGGTCTCGTGATCACACACGACATCGAGCTCTATGAGGCGCACGCAATTATTTGAGTATTCAGGGGCTAAGCATAATAATATATTGGCACAAAATACGCTAAACTGTAGGTCTACTTACTCATTAACGTCACTGAATGAAGCTAAAATATTATGACGCCAGCCATCGATCTTGCCAAACAACGTGGACTTGATTATCAAGTGCACGAATACACTCATGACAGTAGTGCCCCCTCTTTTGGGCTAGAAGCCGCTGAAAAGCTAGGGGTGGACGTGACCCAAGTTTTTAAGACCTTGGTCGTATCGACAGACACAGGCGCGCTCGCTGTGGCAATATTACCAGTCGATAAAACGCTCAACTTTAAGAAAATGGCCAAAGGCTTATCTGCTAATAAATTGCTACCCTGCAAAAAAGTTCAAATGGCAGATCCCAAGCAAGTAGCACGTAGTACTGGCTATGTGCTGGGCGGTGTCAGCCCGTTAGGACAAAAAAAGCGCTTAAAAACTGTGATAGATCATTCAGCACAAGCTCAGCCAACGATTTATGTGAGTGGCGGTCGCCGTGGTCTGGAGATTGAGCTGCCACCTGCCCAATTAGCAGAAACATTGGCGGCTTGCTTCGATGCGATTACTGATGACTAAACCGCCTGATCGTTCCCTCAATCATATGTTACAAGGACATACTTATGCCACATTTAACCATTCAAGTGACGCCTAATGTCAGTATTTCACACGAAGAAGCCTTCCTCAAATCTTTGAACAAGGTGCTGTGGGACAGTGGCCATTTTGGTCAGCAGACCGATATCAAAGCACGCATCGTACCCGTTGAGACGTTTTTAGTGGGTACAGAAGATGACGAACAAACTAACGGCTTTATCTATGCGCATTTAAAAATCATGACAGGACGTACTTTGGAGACGCGTAATCAGTTGGCTGAACTATTGATGTCAACCATAGAGGAAATACTAAACGCAGAGCAGTCAGGGCGAGCGGCGTTACAGATATGTGTAGAGGTTGAAGAGATCAGTGCGGTTTATCATAAAAAAATGCTTGGTCGTTAAAGGCATTGTCTAAAGGTATTATATAAAGACACTGGTCTCTTTAACCTCTCTAGTCATGACAAACTATGAGTGCTCGCACAGTGGCTTACTGGCATACTTTGGTAATATTACCACTTCTACTTTGTAGCCTGCGGTTTTACTATGGGTTGCCATCAAATTGCGCGCGACACGTAATCGGTACTCCCCCGTACCCGGTAAACAGTCTTGATAAACAATACCGCCTTTGCTGCCATCATAAGTGCCATTTGGCATATATAGCACACCAACATTCGCGGTCTCAGGCGTGCCTGCCAGTGGGGCAATGTTGACCACGGCGTATTGCCCATCTTCGGCCTGAAAACGGTACCAGTGCTCTTTTTCACTAGAAGCTAGCTTCCCAGTAGTCGTGCTACTCACCGCGCCTTTGGCAAAGTGAATAGTGGTGTCGCTACTTTTCGCAGTCGCGCTATTGTTAGCCATACTGACAAGCGCGGTACTAAGCAGTAGGGCTCGTCCACAGTGCTTGGCTAGCGAAGCGGTCTGATGTTTTATGGGTAACATGATTGACTCCTGTGATTTTCTATTCGTTATTCATTGCCTACTACCTATTAGGACTCTTAATTTGAATCGCTTGATATTTAGTTAAGCATAAAAAAGTGCCTAAATGATAGGCACTTTTTATGACAGCTAATCTTTTAACAATGATCGACTAGGTGTGATTCACACTTAGTCCAAATGCTAATCGAGGAAAGAGAAGTGGTCAATTTCCATTGATGTCATGCTTTCGCTTGGTGCTACCATGGCTTCGGCATGACCGGAAGTCCGTGGTAACAGCTTATCAAAGTAGAATTCGGCCGTTTGGATTTTCGCTTGGTAGAATTCTGGTGCTTCTGTTCCGCCATTTTTTAGCTTTTCATAAGCGACAGCGGCCATACGTGCCCAATGATACCCCATCATCACATAGCCTGAGTACATCAAGAAATCGTCTGAGGCAGCAGAGATGATTTCACGGTCTTTACGTGCCATGAGCATCAAACGTACGGTTAGGGTGTTCCACTCAGCACACAGCTTGGTTAGGGCCCAAACGAATTTACGCATGTCTTTATCAAGGGCATACTCGCCACACCACTTCATGATGCTTGAGGTGTAATCGCGGATGATTTTACCTTTAGACTGCAAGATCACTTTACGACCTAATAAATCAAGCGCTTGTACGCCAGTCGTACCTTCGTATAGAGTGGCAATACGAGCATCACGAGCGATGAGCTCCATACCCCATTCTTTGATATAGCCATGGCCACCATAGATTTGCTGACCATGTTTGGCAGCTTCGATGCCCAGTTCGGTTAAGAAACCTTTTAAAATAGGGGTGTAGAATCCCAGTTTATCATCCCATTTTTCGAACTCTTCATCATTGCCGTTTGCGATGCCTTGTGCCATTTTATCTGCATAGCGCGCTGAATGATAAATCATTGAGCGGCCACCTTCAGCAAAGGCTTTTTGCGTCAATAGCATACGGCGTACGTCCGCATGATGAATGATGGCATCAGCCACTTTTTCAGGGTCTTTAGTGCCTGATAAAGCACGCATCGAGCGGCGCTCTTTTGCATATGGTAGCGCGTTTTGGAAAGACAGCTCAGTGTGCGCCAATCCTTGGATACCCGTTCCGATACGGGCCGTGTTCATAAAAGTGAACATGGCTTTTAGCCCTTTATGCGGCTCACCAATCAAGTAACCTGTCGCACCATCAAAGTTCAACACACAGGTAGAAGATGAGCTGATACCCATTTTGTGTTCGATTGAACCACAGACTACCGCGTTACGCTCGCCAGACTCACCGTCAGCATTTGGGGTGAATTTTGGTACGATGAATAGCGAGATACCGCGTGTGCCTTCTGGTGCATTTGGCAGGCGGGCTAAGACGATATGAATGATATTGTCTGTTAGGTCATGCTCACCGCTTGAGATGAAAATTTTGGTACCGCTAATTTTATACGTGCCATCATCTTGCGGGATGGCTTTTGATTTGACCTGTCCTAAGTCGGTACCACACTGCGGTTCAGTCAAGCACATGGTGCCGGCCCAAGAACCTTCGACCAATTTAGGTAAGTAAAGCTCTTTTTGCTCGTCCGTACCGTACTGGAGTAGGGTGTTGATACAACCGGTTGATAAACCCGTGTACATCGCCCACGGCCAGTTAGCCGTACCAATCATCTCAGCTTTGATGAGGTTGATTGAGGTTGGCAAGTTCATACCACCGTATTCCTCAGGGTAGGAGATGCCTTGCCAGCCGCCTTCGACAAACTGGTTATAAGCTTCTTTAAAACCTTTTGGCGTAGTCACTTCACCATTGTCAAAATGACAGCCTTCTTCATCAGCTGATTGATAGATAGGGGCAAGGACGTTTTCGGCAAAATCTGCCATGCCTTGCAAAATCATATCGATCGTTTCAGGATCGGCGTTTTCGCCGTTGTCCAAATCTTTATAATGAGTTTGGAAGTCAAAAACATCATTAATCAAAAACTTGATATCACGCAAAGGGGCTTTGTAAGTTAACATAGTCGCTCTCTTTAGTTATTCGCTATCGTAGCCTGTTGGCTCGTCACAATGGAGCCACGGTTTACATAAACGGTTATTTAATGAGTTGGGGTAAAGGTGGTCAATAGTACTGGTCGTCACTCAGCTATATGAAAAACAGCGTGTCCATTTTGATGGCCGTTAAGGCGTCCTTGATAAAAAACAGCTGTTCAGGCGTTAAGGTCAGTATAAGTCTTCTATAGCGACAAATATATAACTAATAACTAATATTCATGATTTATATATATAATTAAAACTTTAAGTGTTGCAATGTAAGTTAAATTTTCTCTAGTGCTGCTGATTAAGCGCGGGTTTATCATCAATATTCATGTATAAAAAATCCCGTTTAAGCGCATTTATAGTAATAAGGAGGGCCAACCATGAGCGCATCAACGCGCAAGACAAAGCGAGCATCTTGGCTGACAAAGTTATTGGCTCGCATAAAAATTTTACTGGATGGTGAGCTGACCCATCTGTTGACAGTGAATCGTAGCAAAAGACCTTGGCATATGCCGATTATCGCGACGATCGCCATCAGCTTTCCTGTGTTTGTGGGGGCTTATTTTGGCGCTTTGCCATCAGGCATTAAGGCGTCTTTGGGTGCGATGGTGATTTTAAATACCCCATTAGCGGGTAAGCTGTCCTACCGATTGGTTACGGTGATGGCGTGGGGGTTTGCTATGTCGCTGTGCTTTGCGCTGGGTTTGATTGCCCAGCAAGTTCCTTTATTAAAATTGCCAATATTTACCTTGATGGCTTTTGGTATCGTCATTTTTGGGCGTTATTATCGACAGCCGCCGCCAGCAGGATTGTTTGTGATGATGGCTGGCGCTATTGCGTTATTTATACCACTGCCTTTAGAGACCATTATGCCAGCCATAGGTTTGGTGATGCTGGGTAGTGGTTTCGCGCTCGTCATGGCGCTCGCGTATTCCTTGTTTCTATTAGCGACGCGCCCATCGACTCCTACGCCCACTTATAGCTACGAGCCGGACACGATCACTGAGAGTGTTATCGTGGCGGGTTTTGTCAGTTTAGCCCTGCTCATAGCATTAGGCCTCAATCTGACCAATCCCTATTGGGCGGCGGTCAGCTGCTTTCTTATTATTCAAGGTATTCATTTGCGTACCATGTGGATTAAGCAAATTCATCGCTTGTTAGGAACGATCGTGGGCGTGAGTCTGGCGGGCTGGATGTTATCTTGGGGGCTATCGATATGGGGAGTGGCAGTGTCAATCCTGACGATGATGCTCTGTATTGAGTCCTTGGTCGATCGACATTATGGACTGGCAGTGATATTTATCACGCCGTTGACGATATTTATCGCTGAATATGGCAGTGGTTTACCACTTTCTGAGCAAGCCTATCAGACAGTGATTCTTGCGCGCTTGTTTGATACGTTGATTGGTTGCTTAGTCGGTCTGGGTGGTGGCGTAGTGATGCATTCAACCAATTTACGAGTGCCGCTACGGCGTATGGAAAACTGGCTGCTGGCTCGTTTTGGGTAAATGACGCCCTTTACATAAAGTGTTGTGAGTAAATAGTAATGAATAGTGAAAGGCGTATAAACCAGAGTTATACGCCTTTTTCATGCACGCTTTTCATTAATGATTGAGCAAAGTATGAGTGACTTTCGCCACATCAATGTGCTGACCTGTCCAGCGCTCAAAACTTAATGCGGCTTGTCCGATAAGCATGCCATAGCCGTCGGATACCTGCGCGCCACGGGCGCTAAAACGCTGTAAAAACGGCAGCGGGCGACCATACATCATATCGTAAGCATAGTGACAGTCGAGTGCTTCGCTAAGGGGTAGCGTATCACCTGATAAGCCAATAGACGTGGCATTGATGATGATATCAAACTGTCCATTTAATTCAGCCGTGCGACAAGTGTCAATCGGTTGCTTATCAATAGTAGGACTGGCGGCACTCAGCTCATGGACCAAATCCGTCGCCTTGCTTAGGGTGCGATTAGCGATGGTAAGTGATGCAATCCCCGCTTCTATCAGTGGCAGTACCACACCACGGGCTGCTCCGCCTGCGCCAATGAGTGCAACGCGTGCGCCCGCGAGCGGCCAGCGCAAACTCATGATGTGATTGACCAACCCTTGACCGTCGGTGTTATCACCATAGATGGCCTCTGCTATCGGTGTGCCGTTCTCCCGCCACGTTTTATTTAACAATAGCGTATTGACCGCACCGGCAACCTTGGCATGCTCTGATAAACCGCCGCGCGCTAGGCAGCAGTCATAAGCCACTTGCTTGAAGGGTACGGTAACGTTGGCTCCGATGCCGCTACCATGAAAAAACGCCTCAATCACCGCGGTAAAGCTGGCAGCATCAACGGGGCAATACTGACGTTGATAGCTAATATCAATGCCCGTTTGCTCGGCGAATCGCGTATGGATTTCAGGAGATTTACTGTGGGCAATCGGATTGCCAATAACGATAAAATGCTGAGTCATAAATGGTCCATTGGCGGTAAAAGGCAAAAAATCATGCTTAAAAGAGGGGTCAAAGCGCATTCATCATAAGGGATACTGCCACATTTAACAAACGCAGCTTAATGAATAAATAGTTAACGCAGGCGAGCGTTTTTCACGTTAGAACTTTAACAAATTTGTCCTCTCTGGGAGTGGTACGCGTAACGTAAAGGGTAGTCAAGTGTTAAGCAGTTGGGTACACTAGGGCGTGTCCTCAGTTCAATCGATTATCCTCTAAATGGACTAAAAATAGCTAAATTTTGCCAAATAGCGGCAAATAGTTGGTTAATATCTCGATATTATCTGCCCTATTTTTCTTGTTTGACGGCAATTTATCTTATTTTTATCACCATTTTTAAAATGTGGACACGCCCTAGGGAGCATGAAATTGGTATGTCATTTTTGTATCAATAGGCCACTAACGATGGCTAAATGATAAAAACTGAGGGATAACGTGCTCAGTGATAAGCAAGCTTATTAATAAAAACAGTCTTTATTAACCGCGGCATCTATCTGTCAGCTCGTTAATAATATTTTGAGACCAATCTGAAAATGTGAGTAAATTGTCCATGTGGAATAATACCCTACAGACGCTTCTGGTCGGTACGATAATGGCCGTTGGTGTGTCTATCAGTGGCTGTGATAGTAGCCAAGGTGATGCCCAAAATCAAGACGCTAACGCGCAAACCAGTGAACAGACAGATGCTGCTAATACGGCCGTACCGGCTAGCACGCCGACCAAGGCTGACTTAGATGGTGCGACGGCTCAGCAAGGCACACCAGTCAGATACGATGTCTCGGCATGGCATACTGATAACGTAGAGTCAGTTAATGTGGACGATTTAGACAGTATCAGATCGACTTTTGGTAAAGTGATCAGCACCGATGAAAACAGCTTAGACTATGCCAGCAACCCAGCAACCAAATACCGTTTTATGAACACGGATGCGCCTTATTTAGACATTATCGACTCTGAGAAATATCTTGAACTTGGCTGGTATTATGCCAATCCTACCGACTCTGATAAAGAAAAAGAGCTGAGTCAAAATCATGCCAAAAAAGCTTATAAACTCGCGCGGCAGCTGATGGGCGAGGAGGGTGGTACATTGATTGCTGACATGCTCAACGGTCAAATCGTCAAAAATAAAATGGTCGGTGGACAAAAAATAGAGCTGGCAAAATGCGAGTTTTATAGCTGTATGTTGGTCATCAATAAATCTGCCGCCCAAACAGACAATAACTAATGTGTGGTAGCTGTCATGCCGTCTAATAATTGGCTACGTTTACCTGCGTCAGACGATATGACAGAGGCCTCGGTGGCCACCATATCACCGGACAATCGTGGTTTGGCATATGGTGATGGTTTTTTTACGACCATGGGCGTCATTGATGGGCGAATACTGTGGTCAGACTATCATCATCAGCGCCTTATTTCCCATGCTAAAGCCTTGCAACTCAAACTAGACAGCCACTCACTACTGACCACCTTACAAGGCCATGCTCAGCAATTGGCGCAGGGCATGCTCAAGCTTGTGGTGACTCGTGCCGTGCAAGACGTTCAAGGTTATGGCTATACGCCCAGCACCTCTGGGAGCGCTTGTGAGGCGTGGCTAAAAACCTTCGCAATGACTCTTAATACTGGTAAGCAACTACCTCTGTCTGATGGACGCTTCATCCCTGTACAGCCTACTAGCACTGCTGTTTGTCTGTCTTCAAAAATTGCCTGCCTGCCATCATCACTGGCAGGACTCAAAAGTCTCAATCGGCTCGATAATGTGCTGGCGAGTGGTGAGTTACAGCGCATGCAGGCTGAGCCATTAGCGGCTGGCATCGTCACGCGTCTTGATGAAGGACTGCTACGTGATATGAGCGGTAACTGGGTTGAGGGCACGATGAGTAATGTGTTCTATCAACTGTCAGAGCCAACACCCAGTATTAACATCGATATAGACGCTCCTAATTATTTAACCACTGGTCAGTGGTATACGCCTTCTATGGCACAATCAGGTGTCGCAGGCGTCATGCGGCAGGTGATTATTGATGCTTTATCTGATACTGAACGGCCCGTCGTGATAAGGTCGTTACAAGATGAGGATTTACCCAGAGTAACTCAGTTTTTCTTTTGCAATGCGCTGCGCGGTATCATGCCAATGAGCAGCTTGAGGTTATTGTCAGGTGATATTGTGGATTTTGCCCCTATTTAATATTATTCGAAAAACTAAGTTTGTTATCGACAAATAGACACGCTAGCAATACCCACAAAAGCGATGAGTTTTAAGGCAGATAAATAAGCACCAACGACAAGTTAGTTCATAAGCTAAGCAAATACCATTGAAAATGGCACAGTTCAGTGCTAAATTCTAGCAAACATCTGCCTCGCGAGTTGCCATGAGTAAGCCTACACCTGAACGCCCTAATGAGTCACCACCCAATAAACAAGATAGCACTGTGGGAGAACGTGTCGACACCGCGCAACCGGACCCACAGCCAGTCAAAGAAGCGCCTGCGACAGATGTCTCGCTCATCAGCGGAGAGGGTAAGCCGCGTGAGTATAAAGTGGACAACCCCTCGTTCTTTATGCAGCGTGGTTATCAGGTGTTGCTCGTACTTGGGCTTATTGCCGCGTTTTTGTTGGTGATGGTCTATCAAACATTGTTTGGGCGTATTGAGCAGCCAGCGCAGATGGTCACCATTGAGAAGGGCCAGACCTATTATGGTTTGCTACCGCAGTGGCAACAGCAGATTCCGCTGTTTTCTGCTAGCGTTGCCAAGCTGTATATCAAGTCACAAGTTGATGCCCCACTCCATGCAGGTATTTACCAGTTACCAGAAAACCCCACCATGGCTGAGGCGCTGCAAGTGTTAGAGCAGGGCGCAAAAGCAGCGATGGTAAAAGTGCAGATTATCGAAGGGAAAACCTCTCAAGATTTATATCAAACACTACGGGACAATAATGGGATCAAAAAAGAAGTCCTAACCGCTGATAGCGATAACACCAGTATTGCCCAAGCGCTAGATTTGGTCGGTATATTGCCAGCTGCGGTGGTGAATAGTAGCGATCCCATTGTCAATCACAATCTGGAGGGCTGGTTTGCGCCTGATACTTATTATTATGGTGAAGGCACCAGTGATAAGCAGGTGCTGACAGACTTGTATAAACGTCAGCAGCAAACACTGACCGAAGCGTGGGAAAACCGGGCAGCAGACCTACCTTATAAGACGCCTTATGAAGCGCTGATTATGGCGTCCATTATCGAAAAAGAAACCAGTGTGGTGGAAGAGCGTCCATTGGTCGCTGCGGTGTTTAAAAATCGCTTGGATAAAGGCATGCGTATGCAAACAGATCCAACCATTATCTATGGGATGGGTAGCCGCTATGATGGCAATATTCGCCGTAAAGACATTGACGAAAAAACGTCATATAATACGTATCAAATCGATGGTTTGCCGCCAACGCCGATCGCGCTTCCCTCTGCCGCTTCTATCGAAGCGACTTTGCATCCAGCAGATAGTGACGCGCTATACTTTGTGGCGACTGGTACAGGTGGTCACAAGTTTACCAGTAGCTTGGCTGCGCACAATCAAGCGGTAAAAGAGTATTTGAGCGTCATGCGTGAGAAAAAGTCACAAACGCCGCCGCAGTAAGTTACTTTTTGCGTATTGTTCATTAAGCAATTTATCACTTAATGAGTGTTATAAATATAATGCTCATGAGTGACATAAGGTCATATCATGTCAGCATCTGTACAAGAGCGTGTGTCTCAAACAATCTTGCCTACATCAACCAATGACACTGCGCCCAATCACGGGCGCTTTATCAGTTTTGAGGGTACCGAAGGCGTGGGTAAAACGACGGCTATTGAGCAGCTGTGCGCGCGTTTACAAGACAGCGGTATCGAATACCAGCGGACCCGTGAGCCAGGTGGTAGCCCGTTTGCGGAGCGGTTGCGTGCTATATTATTAGACCCTACGACCGATATTAATGACGATACAGAGCTATTGTTACTATTTGCGGCGCGCTGCGACCATATGCAGCAAGTGGTTCAGCCAGCGCTGCAACGCGGTACATGGGTGATATGTGATCGGTTTACCGACTCGACCATTGCCTATCAAGGTTTTGGTCGCGCGCATGGTGATGATGGGATGCGTGCTAAGATTGACACACTTATCAACCAGTTTGTGCCGCAGTTACCAGATTTGACCTTGTGGTTGGACTTGCCCGTATTAGAGGGGATGGCACGCGCCAACAAACGCGGTGCTGCCGATCGATTTGAGCAGCAGGCTACGGAGTTTTTTACTTGGGTACATAAGGGGTTTAGTACCCTTGCTACTGAGTACCCTGCGCGGATACAGCGTGTTGATGCATCAGGCACTGCTGATGACGTTAGCGCGCGAGTATGGCAAACGGTGCAGGACAAGTTAGCGGCTCCCTAACTGAAATGTACTCTCAAAAATCACTGAAGCATTGAAAAAGCCCCAACATCGCGTTGGGGCTTTTACGTTTTATTACCGTTTAGACGGCCGCTAACGGTCTATCAGTTATTACTTGTCTACGTTGTTGTCTGTGTTTTGACGCTCAGCATTTTTCGTGATATCGACGTCAGAGCTGACAGCATGGTCTTGGCTAGAGTCGGGTAGGCGATTTGGGTCAAGCGAACCTTTTTTGTTTTTAGGGGCGCTGCCATTGCCATTGGTACTGCTGTTATTGGCCGTTTTGTTCTTTGATGTTGCCGTCGCATTGGCTGACATCACCCCTTTATTCGCGGTATCAGTTAAGGCCTCTTTTGGCTCTGTCGCTTTGTCATTAGCCACTTTTGCTGCGCTAGGGGATTTAGACTCCGAGCTGTCGTTTGGTTTAGTTGACGAGTCACTAACCGCATGTGGCGCCGTGTCTTTTTCGCTGTCTACTAGCGCCTCTGGTTTGATAGCATTATTACTATCATCGCTCAGCTCCTTTTCTTTGCGTTTTTCAGGTGCTTTTGAATTGGATTCAAAGTTAGCGTCTGCGGTCAGACGGGCTTGTTCTTGCTTAGCCGTTACATCTACTGGCTTTGGCTGCACCTCATCCTCTACCACTAACGAGATAAGCTTGCGATCACGTGGCACGGTACCATCAAATTTATCGGTAAAGACATGCAGCTTACCTTCTTTGTCGATGGTATAAAGCGGCACAAACTGTTTGTTGTCGGCTTTGTATTGCTCAAAGCTGTAGCTATCGGTGATGTTGGTAATTTTGATACGGGCTTTTTTTGACAGCATGCTGGCAAGCTTGGTGTAAGTGACGTCTTTGCCAAACAGCCACTGTGAGTGGAAGTTTGACTGCTTGTCCTCACGCTCGCTTCTGACTTTTTCATCACTAAATTTGAGACGGTATAATTTACGCTCACCGAATTCATGACGGTAATGAATCTCAGATAAGGTGTTCATCTCTTTATCCATACTCATGGCAAACAGGCGTCCAATACCGATAAGGTCAAGATGATGATCTGCATGATCAGAGATGGGGTTACCAAAATAAGTACGCAAACCACTCATGCGGGCACGAGCAATATTGGTATAGTTATTGTGGGCGACGATGACGTCAAACCCTTGATCTTTTAAAGAGGTGGCGATCAAAAGGGCGATTGGGTTTGAGCCAACGATAAGGATACCATTGGTCTCAGGCTCACGGACCCCAAGTAAATTGCCGATCACTTTTGCACCCAAGCCCTGAATCATCACCGTACCAATGATCACCATAAATACCAAAGGCACTAGTAGCTCAACCCCTTGGATATCATACTCTTGCAAGCGAATGGCAAACAATGATGAAATCGCAGCAGCGACGATACCGCGAGGTCCAATCCAGCTGATCATCAGTTTTTCATTGGTCCTGAGGTTTGAGCCAATAGCCGATGCCCACACCGATAAGGGGCGTGCCACAAACATCACGATAGCAAGTAGTACCAAGCCTGCGAAACCAACGCTCAATAAACTTGCCAGCTCCACACGGGCGGCCAAAATAATAAAGAGCACAGAAATCAGTAGGATGGTTAATGACTCGTTAAACTCTAAAATCGTCTCGCGGGGGAACTTTGGCCAGTTCGCTAAGGCCACACCCAGCACAGTCACGGTCAATAGGCCAGACTCGTGCTCTAAATGGTTGGAGATAGAAAACAACACCAAGACGAAGGCAAGGGTAAACACATTACGCAAAAATTCTGGAATCATATGACGGCGCATCAAAAACGCCAGTAACCAAGCACCCGCCATACCAAGAGCCGTCGCCAGTATCACAATTTTGGCAAACAGTAAGATACTGCTGGCTTCACCACCTGAGATAATATACTCATAGACCAATACCACAGCGATAGCGCCGATTGGGTCAATAATAATTCCTTCCCACTTTAGGATATTGGAGATCGTCTTATTAGGGCGCACACTACGCAGTAGCGGCATGATCACGGTCGGACCAGTGACGCACACTAGGGCACCAAACAATAAGGCGATCAGTGGGTCGACATCGAATAACAAATAAGTCGATAACGCGACGATAGCAATGGTGATCAGGACGCCAACTGATACCAGCATTTGCACCACAGTACCGTGTTGTTTAATCTCATCAAACTCTAAGGTTAGCGAGCCTTCAAATAAGATAATCGCCACCCCCAAAGAGATGAAAGGGAACATCAGCTCCCCCAGTACCAAATCAGGGTCGAATACACCGAGCACTGGCCCAACGATAATACCAATCAGTAATAAAAATAAAATGGACGGTTGCTTTAAATACCAAGCCAACCATTGGGCGGCAATGCCAATCCCAACCACGCCGGATAATAATAGGGCGGTATCCATAAGTTAATCCTTTTGTAATCTTGTCATATTTTATATCTATCAATCGCTTTTATAAAAAGGGCCGGCAGTGTCATCAATGAGATACCAGTACTTTTTATAAAGTTTGAGCTACAGTAACGCTAGCCGTCATGAGGTAAAACAGGCGCTAGATATGATATATATACTATAAAGTAGTAAAGACAAAAGCATTCCTAAATACATCTAGATATATAGAGTCACGTTAGAAATGCAAAAGATGAAAAATAAGGGTAATGATTGCCAATCTGATAAACTTATAGTTAGTAAGATTAACTTTTGTTTGTTTATAAAGTTATTTGGCTTGCTATCATAACATGGTTTTATTTCATACCTATCATGGCTGCTCTGACTACGATATCGTCGTTCAGTTATAAAACGGGATCAGGTAATGATGAAATAACTGCGCTCTAGGTGCTCTTGTGCTGTCGAAACCATGACAAGATTACGTTACTATTTATCATACAGTAGCCGTGTTTATCCTGCACGTTCGAGTACAACACTCGTCTTTGCGTGATTGGATATTGGATACCGCCGCTGTGAAAACTTTATCCCAGTAGTACTATGTCGCTTTTAAAGCGTTTGAACGGTAGTAAACTGACTCATAGCGTTTAAGGCCATACTTTTTAAGATTATTTAATACAAATTACTACCAATAATAGCCAAAAATGGCCCTTAACAATAATAATTAACCACTCATATGGAAGACGATATGCCTATCAATATGTTTACAGCGCACGCTAAATTTGGAATACAGCATTGGTTGCAACGTGGCGCGTTGGCGCTTGCCGTCAGCACGGCGATGGTTTCTGGCATCACTGCCACGACCATAACCAATGCACAAGCAGCAGTAACCACGGCAGACTTTTCTGGCTTGGTACAACAAGTCACGCCAGCGGTTGCTCGCGTGAATGTTACAAAAACGGTGAGTGAGGCCGAGCTTGCCAAGGCGCAGACGGCAGAGTTACTGCGGCAGTTCTTTGGTGATCGTCTGCGCATCCCCGATCAGGCCACCACGCCTGCGATTGAACACGCTTATGGCACTGGATTTTTTGTCACACCCGATGGTTATATGCTGACCAACCATCATGTAGTAGCCGGCGCTGATAATATTACTGTCACGCTCAATGATAGAACGGAGCTTGATGCGACCTTGGTTGGTAGTGATGAGCGCTCAGATGTGGCGGTACTAAAAGTAGTAGGTAGTCAGTTCCCAGCGCTGCCTATTGGTGATTCAAATGCCTTGAAAGTCGGGGAGCCTGTGCTAGCGATTGGTTCACCATTTGGTTTTGATTATTCAGCGTCTGCTGGTATCGTCAGTGCCAAGTCCCGCAGCTTTTCTCGTGAGACTAGTGTGCCGTTTATCCAAACAGATGTGGCACTAAATCCGGGCAACTCAGGCGGCCCACTATTTAACCAGCGCGGTGAAGTCATTGGTATTAACTCACGTATTTTTAGTGGGACGGGCGGTTATATGGGTCTGTCGTTCTCCATTCCGATTGACGCTGCCATGGACATCTATGAGCAATTAAAGACAGAGGGAGAGGTGGTACGGGCCTATTTAGGAATTTATCCACAAGATATCGATCGTAATTTGGCCGAAGCTTATAACTTAGACCGTCCGCAAGGCGCTTTATTGACACGGGTATCGCCGGACTCACCCGCACAAAAAGCCGGGCTAAAACCTGGTGATATTATTTTACAATATAACAATGTGCAAATTATGCGCGCCTCAGATTTATTGAACTTGCTCAATCGTGCCAAACCTAGCGATACATTTCGTGCCCAGATTCAGCGTAATGGTAAGCAGATGATCGTCAGCGGTAAACTCACTTATGCGCCCAATGATGTCAGAGCCCAAGGCGGCGATCAGCAAAATGATGACATACAATTAGGCCTGCGTTTGCGTAATTTGACTGCTGATGAGCAAGCAGAAATCGCCGTGGACAATAAAACGGGTATCTTGGTTACCGCGGTTGATCCGACGGGGCTGGCGGCGCGCTCAGGTATCTTGGCAGGGGATGTGATTACCAATTTTCACCAAAAGCCGATTCAGAAAGTCACTGATTTTTCCAGTGCTATCTCATCATTGCCCAAAAAAGGTGTGGTGACCATTGAGGTGATTCGCCAAGGCATCCCTGCTATTATCGGCCTCCGTATTGAGTAACAGTGATATGGTACAGGTATAAAGATGACCGGTAAAAACAGCGTGGCAGTATTCAAACAGGTGTGCCCATAGAATTATTCATAGCGATAGTGGCAATCGGCACGCGAGGATTGCCTTTTCGTTTGTATCGTCCCACGATCGATGTGTTGAAAATTCGTTAACCGTGTCCAAGATTCTGATGTATATTTGCATTGGGCTTACTAATGACCAAGGGTTTAATCTATTACGTTGCAAGGTTAAAGCCCAGTATCTATAATTTATAAACAATAAAAAAGACGCTTGATTTGTTATTCACTGATTATATTGAACGTTAATTGATTGATAGCGGTCAAATCAAAATATGCTACACTAGCAGGCGTTTTTATTATTATATGTTTATTATTTAATCGCTATGATCAGTAACGGACGGAAATAACGTCAATACCGATTTGAGCGCATAAAATTTATGCAGCGTACGCCATAATAATAAGCAAACATTTAGCATTACTATCAAGCAAGATAACGGCCATATTGTTTATGAATGCACCTATGATGAGTGCCGACATAAACACGGGAATCGGCACTTGCAAACGACCTATCATGTGACAGCTTTGAAAAAAGCTAGGATAATACAGTAAGGCACGGTTATGAGCACAGCATACGACGAGATCAAAACCCGACTACAAGGCTCAATGGTAGCTTTGGTAACGCCCATGCATCCTGACGGCACGGTTGATTATAAACGTCTGGCAGACCTCATAGATTGGCAGATTGAGCAAGGCACCCATTGTCTCGTTGCGGTCGGTACCACTGGCGAGTCGGCGACATTGTCTATGCAAGAGCATAGCGATGTTATTCGCTATTTTGTACAGCATGTCAAAGGTCGTGTACCGGTCATCGCTGGTACAGGTGCTAACAACACGATGGAAGCCATTAAGTTGACTCAAGATGCGGCGGATGCTGGTGCAGACTGCGCGTTATTGGTCGCGCCTTATTATAATAAGCCGCCCCAAGAAGGTTTATATCAGCATTATAAAGCAATCGCAAAAGCGGTGAATATCCCGCAGATGCTTTACAATGTGCCTGGTCGTACGGTCGTTGATATCGCTCAAGAAACCGTTGAGCGCTTAGCCGATATAGACAATATCGTAGCGATTAAAGATGCGACAGGTTCAGTGGTCCGCGGTGAGCAATTGATCAAAGCCGTTGGTGACAGAATGGTGGTGTTATCTGGAGATGATGGCACGGCACTTGAGCTAATGAAGTTTGGCGGCAAAGGGAATATCTCAGTGACAGCCAATGTGGCGCCAAAAGCCATGAGTGAGACCTTTGGTGCAGGCTTGCGCGGCGATTTTGACACGGCTAATAAAGTACATGATGTGGTCAAGCATTTACACCGTGACTTATTTATCGAGTCAAGCCCTATTCCCGCAAAGTATGCCCTCAATAAAATGGGTATGATAGATACGGGTATTCGCCTGCCACTAGTCTGGTTGGCTGAGCAACATCATGCGACCATCGATGACGCCCTAGTACGTGCAAACTTACTATAAAAATTTTGCTGATAAATGCTAAGTCAGTTAGTGATGACGTAGGCTTAGCAACCGCTTATAAGATTTTATCAAACGATAAGTCCATTGCCCAAATAAGCAATACTTGCTAATTCAGAGAGATAACATGATGAAGACATCATCAACGACTACAAAGATATTCCCTGTCATGCTCACCATAATCATGGGAAGCACCTTAGTATTGAGTGGTTGCCAAGCAACGAAAAACTTACTTGGTAAACGTGACAATGGTAGCTTAGAGTATCAGCAAAGCAAAAAGCTTGCGCCCGTAGAGCTGCCGGCGGATCAAGAAACCGCGCCTTTTGTACCTTTGTACCCAACCCCTAATGCGGGTGCGAACACACTCAAACTACAAAACGAATCAGGTAGCCAGTATCAACTGCCAAAGCCTCAACGTGCTGTCAGTAATCCTTCAAATTAAACCTATTTCTCTATTTATACCACTGCCTTTTTACTGTTATTCATTACACTGTGATTGATGCAGTAATATAAGACCTTAGTGGTAGCTGCGCGTTTTTACCACATAAGCTTGAACGAACAGGAACCCCTACAATGCAAAAGCAACAACTGCTGTATAAAGGCAAAGCCAAGTCTGTCTATGAAACAGAAGACAACGATCTTTTGATTTTACACTTTCGTGATGATACCTCAGCGCTTGATGGTAAGCGTATCGAACAATTAGCCCGCAAAGGCGTCGTCAACAATCGCTTTAACGCCTTTATCATGCAAAAATTGGCTGATGCTGGTATCGAAACGCATTTCGAAAAACAGCTGTCTGAAGACGAAGTGTTGGTCAAGCGTTTAGACATGATTCCCGTTGAGTGCGTGGTTCGTAACTTTGCAGCGGGTAGTTTGGTTCGTCGTTTGGGCTTGGAGGAAGGGCAAGCGTTGACACCGTCTACTTATGAGCTGTTCTATAAAGATGATGCGCTCGGTGATCCGATGGTGAATGAGTCCCTTTCTGTCTCTTTGGGTTGGGCAACAAAAGCGCAATTGGCAAAGATGGAAGAACTGACTTATCAAGTCAACGATGTGTTAAAAGCACTGTTTGATGCAGGCGATTTAATTTTGGTAGACTTTAAGCTCGAGTTTGGGGTATTCCATGATCGTATCGTTTTAGGCGATGAGTTCTCACCAGATGGCTGCCGTATTTGGGATAAGACTACCAAGAAAAAGTTAGACAAAGACCGTTTCCGCCAGTCATTGGGCGATGTGATCGAAGCTTATGAAGAAGTCGCTAACCGTATTGGTGTGCCATTAAGCTAAGCGTTTTATTTGAGCTTTTTGCCAATAAAATAAAAAGACTGAGCCGTGTGCTCGGTTTTTTTATGCAAAAAATTACTGAATCGTTATGAAATGTGCACGATATAGGCGGCGCACTGTTTTTATAATAAAGCTTCATTACTCAGCTAGGAGACTCAGCTTCTATGTCTAACCCTACACTCTCTAAGACTATAACCAAAACAGTACTTGAGCCGATTTGGTTTACTCGACCCACCTGTGTGGTTGCTGCTGATTTGGTGGGTAAAGTGCTATGTAGGAAGCTGGTAGATACCGATGGCGTACCTAAAGTATTGCGTATGCGTATCTCAGAAACCGAAGCTTATGTTGGAGAGGGTGACCCTGCCTGTCATTCGCATGCGGGTAGCCGGACAGCGCGTACTGAAATTATGTATAAGCAAGGCGGCGTGTTTTATGTCTATTTGACTTACGGTATCCATCATATGCTCAACGTCATCACTGCTACCGCAGAATCTCCTGAGTCCGTGCTGATACGAGCTGGGTTTTTGCTGGATGATAGTGACCGTCTGCTAGATGAGCAATTGCTAAGATTAGACAAACAGCTCACTCATCTCAAGCAGTTTGCCGGTCCAGGCAAACTGACCAAGCGGTTGCAGATTGATCGGCAGTTATATGGCAAACCTGTCGCACCTATTTCAGGAGTGTGGATAGAAGATGATGGCTGTGCGCCGCCGATATCATTGCGTCCACGCATTGGTATCGACTATGCTGGTGACGCCAAAGATTGGCTATTACGCTATACATGGACTGATCACCCATCTTTATCTAAAAAGTAGTAAGCGCGATCTATGATAATTTTATGCTAGCCGTATTTTAGGAGACAAACTATGTATAAGCTGACGGTTTTTATCCCCCATGAGGCATTAGACCCAGTAAAGTCGGCTCTGTTTGCCGCTGGTGCTGGCACGATTGGCAACTATGAGCAGTGCTGTTGGCAAGTACAGGGAACAGGACAGTTTAAGCCCTTGGCGGGCAGTACACCGCATATCGGCGCGCATGATAGACTCGAAAACGTCGCTGAATGGCGGGTTGAGATGGTTGTTGAGAAAGCAGCGATTCATGCTGTCATCACTGCATTAAAAAAAGCACATCCTTATGAGACGCCCGCTTATGATGTGATAAACGTCCTAGATTTTTAAGAGTTCTGACGCTTTTGAGTATCTACCTTTTTAATAAGGTAAAAAAAAGATCAAATACACCAGGGGCTGGTATATTTGACCAAAAGTCATCACTAGGTTGGTGATGTCAAAATCTCAACTTCTTTTTAAATCAATGATGCTTATTGTGCTTATACTTGCTTTTATGTTTGCCACTATTTTTATGTTTGTCTTTTTTGTAGTGGTCTTTTTTATATCTATCTTTTTGTCCATTATTAGACCAAGAGGTTCTATTTGAGTTGATAAGTCTGAGACTAGGATAAGTGTACCTAAGCTCATAGTTTTGATTGTTCTTTCTGGCATGGGCGATGAGGGCGCGATTACCACGATAGTCATCAGACTTGATATCCATAACCTGATAGCCTTTACGGCGTAAGTCCTGACGCAGCTGCTGACTGACACGATTGTAATTCACAGTGCTGTTATTGTTATCACGATATATAGGTCGGTTGTCATAACCTGGACCTACAACGGTACAGCCGACGGTAGTGCCTAATAATATGGCCACAAGGCCAGTAGATATCACTGTCTTAAATGAGAAAGACTTTAGAATGTCCATAATTCAATATCCTATTATGTTTTCAAGTTGCTCGCTATGATGGTTTCTTGTGTCAGCGAAAAGCGTAAGGCACTTTGTGAGTTTCTGGTACGGTAGGATTTGTAGAACGACGACGCTATTGTTTATTTGACAGCGTACAGTAGTGACAGCCCTTTCTTCAAAACCTATCATGGAGTACTTGGAAACTTTGAAACGTTTTCTTACATTATCTATGATAAGGGACAAAGATTGATAGTAAGTGTCGTTTGCGTTAATAAGTTGTAATTGATTGATAAAATGTAAGTCTTGTAAGCATATGCTTACATTCAATGACGCTTACGCGACTTAACAGCAGAACAAGAATTAGGCATTATAGCTACACGGCATTAGGGAATGTGACTCAAGGATTGAGTTGACCGCATTAAGGATAATGATTCATTTACTGGCATCAGGATGATAAAAGTAAATGAAGTAAAGACACATAACCTGTGCTGATAGCAGTAGTAAATACTGCTAGACGTAGTAAAAAGGGCAGGATGCCCAGTATCACAATGTACTGACTATTATGCAAGGATGCATAGGACGCAGTGGTGATAGGTAACATGGATAGTTAACAATAAAACCGCATAACATTCGTTGCTATGCGGTTTTATCGTGTCTGGGAGGTGCTCATTGGTCTTCTAACACAATGACGCAAATATTTTACACCAAGCGTATCTTCTCTTTATCTCTAGGAAAGGAATCTTTAGGAGAGGGTCGACACCAATAAAAAACCGCATGGCGCTCCATGCGGTTTTTTTACGTTAACTGTTTAAACAATATATAAAACGGTACCACTCAAAATTTATGAGTCAGCAATTCGCTACCTTAGTAATCAGTAGTTATTTTCACGACGCCAATCATCGACTTCACGTTCAGCATCTTCTTTCGCATGACCATAGCGCTCTTGTACGCGGCCGACCAGCTTATCACGGCTACCTTCGATATGGGTCATATCATCATCTGTCAGATCAGCCCATTGTTGTTTAACCGCGCCTTTCATTTGGTTCCATTCGCCTTTTAGAGTATGTTCATTCATTATTGTAATCCTTATTTTATTATGTCATTTAGTATGAATTTTTTCACGAACGCTTTGTTCAGCAGCTATCGATTTAATCTAGCTGGTGATCTCTAATATAGGCACTCCTAATTGCCTTGTCTGTATACCCAGTGTTTAGAGTGTTGCACCATTATAGGAATCTGCACGACTGTGTTATGGGCCGCCTATTTATGTAATCCGTAGCGCTCTTCTAGATAAAGTAGGTAAAGAGCGTAAACGAACTGCGTCAGAAACGCTGCTGTCATGAGCGCCATTAAGCGCATGGCCTTTAGAGGGAGGAGTAGCGCTAAAAACTTAATCATAGACTTAACAGTTAAATGGCTATAAGCTTATAGCTGAAATAATAATGATTTTTAATGGTCGCTTTATAAAGCTAGGATAGATCGATAGTGGAGGCCCTTAACCCAATGGATTTGACCGATACTATGATCGAAGCACCTAAAGAAACCAAGCGTGAGCAAGCAAAAGCCAGAACTTGCCGTGCCTTACTAAAAAGTGCGTTGCAGTTGTACAGCCTAGAAGGGGCTCAAGGCATGAGCATGAACAAAATTGCGAAAGGGGCGGGTATTGCTCAGCCAAGTTTTTATAATCATTTTGAGAGTGTAGAGGCGCTGGAAAACGAGTTATGTGCCCAGTTAAAAGACAGCTATCTATCGCCCATGCGGATGGCGTGGATAAACATGCTAAAGGACTATGCAACGCTTACTAATGAGCAGTTTACCCAGCGTTGTCAGCAGTGCCTTACTATGATTTTTGATTCTGCTTTTCAAAATATCGCGCTGTTCCAGCATTTGCTCGAAGATCGTCCGCGATTTAGTGCCAACCGTTTTAGTACCAATCCAGAAAACCAGACCTCCTCAAACACGGGCCTAGGCAATCTCATCATAGAGATACAAGCAGAGTGGACAGAGATATTTATTCAGGGATTACGGTTGTCCAACCGCTCTTTTGAACGTAGTGCTGTCAATCTTTGTGTCGATAGCGCGGCTGCCCAAGTTCACGAATTGATTGTGGGCTGTCATCAGCAGCGTTATTCAAGGCAACAAGCGATTGCCACATTGAGCACAAGTTTTGATACGCTGTTCGCCAATTTTTGCAAGGACGCAACCCTAGTGAGTCATGACGTAGATCGTGAAAGCTAGGATTTTAAAAAAAGGGAGCATGACTATGACCATCACAACGGCTACAACCTCGGCCAATGAACAGACACATTTTAGAACTTGTACCTTATGCGAAGCGATGTGCGGTGTCGAAATAAAACACGATGGTGACAAAGTTTTATCGATCAAAGGGGATAAAGGTGACCCATTCTCCAAAGGTTATATTTGTCCCAAGGCGACAGCCTTGCAGGATTTGCATGAAGATCCTGACCGTTTGCGCCAGCCTGTCGAAAGAACGGCGGATGGTTGGAAAACAATCAGTTGGTCAGAAGCCTTAGATAAAGTTGCTACAGGCATTCAGTCTATACAGCAAAAATACGGCCAAAATGCGTTTGGCGTGTATTTGGGTAATCCTAACGTACACAACATGGGCGGTATGTTGACCGTTAAGCAGCTACTTACTGGCTTAAAAACGCGTAGTCGCTTTTCTGCGACCTCGATTGATCAGTTGCCGCACCATATCGTCAGTATGCACTTGTTTGGCCATATGCTGCGTATTCCCGTCCCTGATGTGAATCGCACACAATATATGCTCATCATTGGTGGTAACCCACTGGCCTCTAACGGCAGTATCATGACCGCGCCAAACATGCGCCAAAAGCTAAAAGACATCAAAGCCCGTGATGGTAAAGTGGTTGTGATTGACCCAAGGCGTACCGAAACGGCAAATATCGCAAGCGAGCATCACTTTATTCGCCCTGCAACAGACGTATTACTGTTACTGGCCATGCTCAATGAGATTTATGCGCAAGGCTATGCCAAGGTAGACAGTAGAGCGGCGATGTTGGCACCAGAGATTGGGCGCATCGCAGACTTTGCCAAAGACTATAATGCTGAGTCCGTGGCAGGTATTACGGGCATTACTGCAAACGAGATCAAACGACTGGTTAAAGAGTTTTGTGAAGCCGAAAGCTCGGTCTGTTATGGTCGCATGGGTATATCGGTGCAAGCGTTTGGCTTGTTAAGTCAATATCTGTCTATGGTCATTAACATCGTGGCGGGACGTTTAGATGAAGTGGGCGGACTCATGTTCCCCAACCCTGCCGTCGATGTGGTGAATAGCTCGGGCCCAGGCTATTTGGGCAAACGCCACAGCCGCGTGAGCAATCTTCCTGATTTTAATGGCGAGTATCCAGTTGTTGCGATGGCGGATGAGATGTTGGTAGAAGGGGAGGGGCAGTTAAAAGGTTTTATGAGTGTGGCCGGTAACCCTGTCCTCAGTACCCCTAACGGCGAGAAACTAGACGCCGCATTGTCAGAGCTAGAGTTCATGGTGTCGCTTGATTACTTTGTGACTGAGACCAGTCGTCATGCCCATATTATTTTACCGCCCGTATCACCACTCGAGCGTGATCATTATGACGTCACGTTTAATGGCTTTGCCGTGCACAATGTTGCTAAGTACTCGCCTGCCTTATTTAGCAAAAAGGACAATGAAAAGCACGATTGGGAGATTTATCTAGCACTGGCAGACCGCCTAGATAAAGACGCGCCAGAAGCAACACAAAAAGAACGTGCCGCGACAAAAGCGTTTGGGCCGAAGTTCTTGCTTGAGCAGGGTCTTAAATATGGGCCTTATAAAGAAGTCACATTGGATACGCTGATAGACAACCCACACGGCATGGATTTGGGGCCATTGCACCGCATGTTGCCGGAGGCCATCAAACACGCCGACAAGCAAATCAATCTCAATGTTGATTTTTATCAGGCAGATGTGGCACGTGTCAAAGAGATGATGCAGCAGTATGATCATAATGAGATCTTACTCATTGGTCGTCGCCATGTGCGCAGCAACAATTCATGGTTGCACAACAGCCACCGATTGGTAAAAGGAAAGTCCCGTTGTACGCTAATGCTGCATCCGAAAACGGCAGAGCAGCACAGTATTAAAGACGGTCAAAACGTCAGAGTCACTTCTCGAGTGGGCAGCGTGGTCATTGCCGCAGAAGTAACCGATGAGCTGATGCCAGGCGTAGTTAGTATCCCGCATGGATTTGGTCACGGCCGTAAAGATGTGCAGCAGAGGATTGCTCAAGCGCATGCGGGGGTGAGCGTCAACGATCTGACAGATGATGCTTTTATCGATCAATTAAGCGGTAACGCGGCAGTCAATGGCGTGCCAGTACAGCTAGAGGCAATCGCGCCAGCCGCGCTTGATTTAGCAACGGACCATTTAGAAACAGCCAAGTCTGATGCCGAATCCAGCAATGCGGCGTAAACTGCATGAGAGCTATTTAATTTGAATAAGTTTGAATAAGCAGGGCGTTTATATAAAGCGCCTTTTTTATGCTGTGGCTCCAACAAAATCAAAATCGACGGTGGGCGTCTCACCCTGTATCAGCAGGCTGATGGCTTTGGCAGAGCCACAAGCATGGGTCCAACCTAACGTACCATGTCCTGTATTGAGCCATAGATTGTCAAAGGTGGCAGAAGCGTTGTGACTACCATGTTTGATTTGACCGCAGTGCGCGCGACCAATCAACGGCACGTTCGATGGCGTCATCGGACGCAGTCCTGTCCAGTATTGCACCGAACTTGCGATGATGCCTTTTGGAAATAACTGCTGTACGCGGCGTGTAATGGCCGCACAGCGCGTCGGATTTAACTCTAAATTGTAGCCATTAAACTCGGCTGTTCCCGCCACCCGTAGTTTATCTCCCAGCCGCGAGGTGACCAGCTTAAATTCATCATCAATCAAGCTAACAAAAGGCGCTAAATGCGGGGCACGAGGATTAACAGCATAAGTGGCGGAATAGCCCTTTGCAGGAAAAATAGGCACGTGAATCCCCAATGGTTTTAGCAGTGACACGCTATGGCTACCAAGCGCAATGACATGACTGTCAGCACTAAAGGTTTGCACATTTTCACCGGCTGGGCGAATGGTAACGCTGTGTACGTGCGGGCGCGTAGTATGCGCATCCGTATTGAGTGCTAAGATCTCAGTGTCATACAAAAAATGTACGCCAGCCTCTATGCAGCGCTGTGCGAGCCGTTGCGTAAATAAGTGGGCATTGCCGGACTCATCGCGGCTGGTATAAGTCGCACCAGTAAGCTTGTGAGCTATCGGATAGAGCGCTGGCTCTAAGTTGACCGCGTTATTGATGTCAATCACATGGCGTTCACAACCGAGTGCTTGCATGCGCTCAGTGGGAGCAATAGCAGCCTCAAACTCTGCCTGACTGGTGTAAAAGTGCATAATACCGCGTGTTTGCTGCTCGTAATTGATACCGATATCCGCTCGTAGCTGCTGCAAAGCATCTCTTGAATACAGTCCCAAACGCACCATTTGTACCAGATTGGCATCGGCTCGTTCAGCACGGCATTCTTGCAAAAACTGCATGGCCCACTTAAGCTGCGCTTTATCAGCACGCAAGCGATAGAGCAGTGGCGCATCTTCTCTAAACAGCCATTTGAGGGCTTTCATGGGGGTGGCAGGATTGGCCCAAGGAGTGGCATGTGAGACCGATATTTGACCACCATTCGCAAACGAGGTCTGCATGCCTGCGGCAGGCTCACGCTCAATCACGGTCACATCATAGCCTGCTTGACGTAGATACCATGCGGTGGTCACGCCCACCACGCCTGCTCCGAGTACCGCGATATGTGTCATAGGACGCTCTGCTGTGTTTTTTGTGACTGTTAAACCTGTCATCAGCGACCGGTGACTAGGGTTGCTTTTTGTTGACGCTAATTTTAACTAGTGCTACTTCTGGCCCGTTATTTTGGACGCGCGACATCTATTTGTAGTGCAGCTGGTAACTCCAATATCGTCAGCGCGCTTTCTGCCAACTGTTCAGGACGAGCGACGACGAGAGCAATAAAACCGTTTTCTTTTTCCATCGCATTGACCACTTGGATCTTATCGAGCTTGTCACCGGCTGCTGGTACCTCGCCACTTCCTTGGACATAGTGCAAAAACGCCTTGGGTGCTGACTTGAAATAAATACGGGCAATGACTTCTTGTCCCAAATAACAGCCTTTATCGTAGTCCATACCGCCGCGCTGATGCAGACGCAGCTCTTGGGGCTGGAACTCACCTTGGGTAGCTGCGACTATCCAATAGTTACCGGTGGCGATACTACATTCCATCCACGCCTGAGTATCCTCAAACGTATTATGGTCATCTTTGTGGCTAAAAGTTGGCTCGTCTGCCAGCACACAAGGATAAATCGCGGTCGGTGCACTGGTATCAAACTTTGAAAACGCGCCGTATTTATTCAGATGGGCTTTTAAAGCATCAGCGCAGTCGGCGCTGATGACCACATCAAAATGCTTTTCTGCTTGTTTTTTAATCCAAATACCAAATTCAATGCGTCCCTTTAAATTACCGATGGCGGCTGCCTGATAGCTGAGTCCGAGCTTGGTAACATCACATGTTAATTGACCTTGAAGAAATTTTTCGGCATCCTCACCTTGGATAGTGAGTTGAGCAAACTGTGGTAATGCTGGTGTCTGTGAAGCTTGAGTCATTATTATTATCCTTCTAATGGAAGTTTATTCATTAAAGATATGGTATTAAACTGATACGATAAAAAACAGCGAATACAACACTAAATGAGACTAAGAAGAGTACCACAAAAAATAGGGTCATAAAAAATGTCATCGTTACGCCATAAATTGGGTATCGCGGCCAGTTTTCAACGGTACAAATTGGTTAAAGATGATGAGTTACGGTACAATGTTGACTCTATACCACCCTAATTCATGATGGCTGCCGAGGAAATGATGAGCTTACCAAATTGCCCTAAATGTGATGCTGAATATACGTACGAAGATGGTGCGTTACTGGTATGTCCTATGTGTGCTCATGAGTGGACAGCGGCTGAGACCAATGCGGCGCAGGCAGAAGAACAGGACGCTGTCATTCGTGATGCTGTCGGCAACGAGCTACAAGACGGTGATGCGGTCACCGTGATTAAAGACTTAAAAGTCAAAGGCTCTTCTACCATCATCAAAGTCGGCACAAAAGCAAAAAGTATCCGTTTATTGCCGGATGCGACCGATGGACATGATATCGATTGTAAACTGGATGGCTACGGTCCGATGAAACTAAAATCGTCTGTGGTTAAAAAAGCTTAAAACCTCAAATTTTCTTGAAAGATTTGATGATAAACAACGACAAAACTGATGTCAGTTTAGAAAATATAAAACCTATAAGTAGAGAATAACTATGAGTACAAAAAACGAACAGCTCTTTGCGCAAGCCCGCAAGCATATCCCAGGTGGCGTCAATTCGCCCGTCCGTGCCTTTGCAGGGGTTGGTGGTACGCCCATATTCATGCACCGTGCCAATGGCAGCAAAATTTATGACACCGAAGACAATGCTTATATTGATTATGTTGGCTCATGGGGGCCCATGATTTTGGGTCATGCGCATCCAAAAGTGATCGACGCGGTCAAAAAAGCCGCCGATGATGGCCTAAGCTTTGGGACGCCAACGCCGTTTGAAACCACTGTGGCTGATAAGATTTGTGACATCGTGCCGAGTGTTGAGATGATTCGCATGACCAGCTCAGGCACAGAGGCGACCATGAGCGCGATTCGTTTGGCACGCGGTTACACCCAGCGTGATAAAATCGTCAAATTCGAAGGCTGCTACCATGGGCACTCAGACAGCCTGCTGGTAAAAGCAGGATCAGGCATGCTTGATATTGGTGAGCCAACGTCAAAAGGTGTGCCCGCAGACTTTGCCAAACACACCATCACCATTCCTTATAATGATCCACAAGCGATCAAAGACTGTTTTGAAAAATGGGGTGACGAGATTGCTTGCGTTATCTTGGAGCCTATCGCTGGTAACATGAACATGGTCATGCCGACGCAAACGTTTCATGACACGCTGCGTGCCCAGTGTACCGCTCACGGCGCTGTGCTGATTTTTGATGAAGTGATGACAGGCTTTCGTGTTGGGCTTGGCGGTGCGCAAGCGCATTTTGGTATCACGCCTGACTTGACTTGTTTTGGTAAAATCATCGGAGCAGGCTTGCCGGTGGGGGCGTTCGGCGGTAAAGAAGAGATCATGTCTTGTATCGCACCACTTGGCGGTGTCTATCAAGCCGGTACATTATCAGGCAACCCACTAGCGATGCGTGCTGGTATTGCAATGTTTGAGGATTTAACGGTTGAGGGTTTTTACGATGAGCTTGCTGCAAAAGTAGACAAACTGATTGAGGGTTTTCAAGCCGCTGCTGACAAGCATGGCATCAACCTTCGTACCAATAAATTGGGCGGTATGTTTGGTATGTTTTTTGTCAAAGACGCCACAACCGAGACGCCAAAAAACTTCGATGACGTCACACAGTGCGACATGGACGTGTTCAACACTTTCTTCCATGGCATGCTCGATCGCGGTATTTATCTGGCACCGTCTGCTTATGAAGCAGGCTTTATGTCTATCAAGCACAGTGCTGAAGATATTGACGCCTCGATTAAAGCGGCCGATGAAATTTTTGCAGAAATGGCAAAGAACTAATTCATTGTTCAAACTATCAGATTTTAAATACTTACATTTAAGTAATTATATTTAAATACTTAAAAAAATCCAGCACACGTAAAGAATTACGGTGCTGGTTTTTTTGTGGCCATAGTCGATCCCAAATAAAATTGGCACACTATGCCCCGTGCTACTGGTATTCATTTCCCTTGCATGCTGTGCCTACGCCTGTCCCTATTTTAAAGTGAGTTAACTATTTTAAAGTGAGCTAGCTATATGACAAGGCTTATTGGGTTTTTCTGGCTCTGTCGTATTTGCGATCTTTTAAACTTAAGTTGCCGCGTAGCACATCGCCATACATGCGAAAATCACTGGCAAAGCTTTTTAGTGGAAACTTAAAAGAAGCAGGTTCGTTTTTTTCAAAGAAGAAATGGCCTACCCACGCGCAAGCGTATCCTGCCGCGATGCCTTTAAGTAAGGGTTTGGGTGAACGGTTTTTGATAGATTTTGCCAATCCTAACAACCCAAAGCTACTACCAGCGAAATGCAGTCGGCGGCAAGCCATGTTTTGATGTTCCTCTAAATAGAAGTCATAAAACGCCTGTTCTGTTGGTTGCTCGGTTGTTACGACGGTATTTTTAGCGTGAGCAGTAGTCTGGGCGTCCGCTGTTTTCGGCGAGTTTTGTGTGACGATTTGATTCATGGTGCGAGCTTCCTTGCTGGTCGTTTATCAAATATCAATCAAAGAGAGGTTTTAGTACATAAAGTGAGGTTTACTGTCGTTAAGTTATTGGGCTTAGTCATCAGTAAGTTGCTGTTATTTAGTGTAATACTGATGGCTTTCAATGTAGCAAACCCATATAGTTAACACAAGTAATAGATGGCGCGCGTGCCTCTATTATTCGGTGTATACGTGACTTACCTTTGTGCTAGGGTTGGGTGTCACTTGCCAGCTTATAACATAAATGCTTTAATGGCGAAAATTGCGTCGATGCTCACACATATTTATTTTTGATGATGGTTGTGAGTAGCAAACGTCTGATTTTTAACTCCTGTCTTTTCTCATTTATCCAACACGGTAATGATCTCTCCTATGCCTATTGATTATCTTACAAACCCACCACTCACTGATGATGAAATGATGGCAGCCATTGACATTGGTTCCAACAGTTTTCATTTGGCCATTGCGCGTCTTGACCATGGTGAGGTGCGAAAAGTAGTCTCTATGTCTGAAAAGGTGCAGCTTGCCGCTGGATTGGACGAAAACAATATCCTAAGTGCCGCAGCAGAAACACGCGGACTTGACTGTCTCAGTCGTTTTGTCGCGCGTTTGGATTCGGTGCCACCAGAGCGTATTCGTGTGGTGGCAACCAATGCGTTGCGCCAAGCCAAAAACGCCAACGACTTTATCGCTCGTGCCAATAAAATTTTGCCCAAACCGATTGAGATTATCGCGGGACGTGAAGAGGCGCGATTGATTTATTTGGGCGTGTCCCACACCAATGCCAGTAGCGACAAACGCTTGGTCATTGATATCGGTGGTGGTTCGACAGAGTTTATCATTGGTCAAGAGTTCGATCCGTTATTGACCGAGAGCTTACAGATGGGCTGCGTTGCTTTTACCCAAAAGTATTTTGCTGATGGCCTGATTACCAAAGAGGCGTTTAATAATGCGATTACAGGCGCGCGCAAAGAAGTGCTAGCGATTAGTGGCCGTTATCAAAAAACGGGTTGGAGTAGTGTGATCGGCTCCAGTGGTACGATTAAAGCGGTGCGCAATGTCCTTGTCTCCAAAGGCTGGGCCGATGAGCAAGAACGCATCACTTACAAAGGGGTCAAAAAACTAGAGAAACTCCTCACCAAAATTGGTAATGTGAATGACATTGATTTAGAAGGTGTCAAAGAGCATCGTAAAGCGGTATTCCCAGCAGGCGTCGCGGTGCTACGCGCGGTGATGAAAGTACTGGGTATAGCCACTATTACGTACTCGGATGGGGCATTACGTGAAGGCGTCATGTATGACATGCTTGGGCGTTTTGCGAGTGAAGATGTGCGTGACCGTAGTGTGTTGGCACTGATCAAGCGTTACTCAGGGGACAAAAAGCAAGCCAAACAAGTGGTAAAGACCAGTCGCCATTTGTTCGAGCAAGTAAAGAGTAAGCTTGCCCTCAGTAATGAAGACGGTGATTTGCTCAGGCGTGCGGCATTTTTACATGAAATAGGGCTGGCGATTAGTCATAGCAGCTATCATAAGCACAGTGCTTATCTGCTCGAATACTCAGACATTCCTGGGTTTTCACAAGTCGATCAAAAGCGTATGGCGCAGCTGATGCTCAATCATCGTCGCAAGCTCAAAGCCGATATGTTAGAGCAGACTTGTAATGTCGGCGGTGATCAGCTGGTTTATCTGTGTTTGCTACTGCGCCTTGCAGTATTGGCGCATCACAGCCGTAGCGATCATGGGTTACCAGAATTACAGTTAAACGTTGTTGAGAATAACAGTTGGCAAATCACCGTGACTGACAGTAGTGAGCATTATGCTTTCTTGTTGTCCGATCTGCGTACTGAGATTGATCAGTTTGCTAAGTGGGGTGTGAAGCTGAGTGTGGTCGAGGCTGACAGCTTTTAGCCGTTACGATTGCGATTATTGCGTTAAAGATTAACGTAACAAAACCTGCTTTGTCAGTAATGTCATGCTATATAAGATGTGCTACTATAGCTTCTATTGAGTTTACAACTGTACTTTCATTATCTGAATACCGATAACGATATTGTTCTTAAACATACATACATTAAGTATAATGATTAAAGGGAAGCGTCTATGAGCACTGTCTGGGATAGTGTGCAGCTTGCACGACACGCCAAGCGTCCATTATTTATGGACTATGTTAACCAGCTATTTACCGAATTTGATGAGTTACATGGCGATCGTGCCTATGCCGATGATAAAGCCATTCTTGGCGGCCTTGCCCGCTTTGACGGCCAGCCGGTGATGGTCATCGGTCAACATCGTGGTCGCAGCACCCGTGAGCGTATCGCTCACAACTTTGGTATGGCCAATCCTGAAGGTTATCGCAAAGTAATCCGGTTGGTCAAAATGGCTGAGCGCTTTAATATCCCTGTGATGACCTTTGTCGATACTCAAGGCGCATACCCTGGTATTGGGGCAGAAGAGCGCGGTCAGGCGCAAGCCATCGCCGAAAGTATCGCGGTTTTTTCTAGCCTAAAAGTACCTGTGATCGTCACGATTATTGGTGAAGGTGGCTCAGGTGGCGCGCTCGCCATTGGGGTTGGTGATAAAGTCAACATGCTCCAAAACAGCATCTATTCGGTCATCTCGCCAGAAGGCTGTGCGTCTATCTTGTGGAAAACCGCCGAAAAAGCCCAAGATGCCAGTGAAGCACTGAAGTTAAATGCGATCAATCTGTATCAAATGGGTTTGATTGATGCCGTCATTGATGAAGGTGAGGGTGCTCATCTCCAGCCGCAGCCCGTCATGGATGCCTTAAAAGCGCTTATTACCGAACAATTAGATGAGATTAAAGATCTGGATGCACAGGAACGCTGCGAGTTACGCTACGAAAAACTCAAGTCTTTTAACTCAGAAGTGATGTTACCTTGCTAATAGAGGGTTACCCTTAGTGTTAAAATAAAAACGTGCCTTTTAGTGGCGCGTTTTTTTATGCCATTCACTTATATGTCCACTCACTTATATCACTATCAAATCAATAAGGCGGATTATGACCAGCAGCGCAATTATACCCTATCCTATTGAGCCAATAGCAGCGCTGCCAAGCGATGATCACTTGGCAGCGGCTTTCTTGAATAGTATGGCGGAGTATGGCGCACAGCTGCATGCTCGGCGTATTTGGCTGGCATGTAGTGGGGGCCGTGATTCATTGGCGCTTGCGGCGCTGTGTGTGCAGCTCTATCGTCAAGGTAAGTTGTCATTTTTACCGCAGATGTTACATGTCGATCATGGCCTGCAAGCCGATAGTCAGCATTGGGCGGCGCACGTCGCCCACTGGGCAAAAGAGCAGCAGATGCCTTGTCATATTCTACCAGCGCAAGTCACTGGGAGTGATGAGCAAGCCGCACGGCAAGCACGCTATGACGTCATGCGCGCATGTATGAATCAAGAGGATGTTTTATTACTAGCACATCATGCGGATGACCAAGCAGAAACGGTATTAATGCGACTGATTCAAGGGGCAGGCGTCAGTGGTTTGTCGGGGATGCAGCCTTGGCGCGTACAATCGCAGGGCGGGCATCGGATGGTGCTATGGCGACCTTGGCTCACGATACGTCGTGCCGATATTAGCGCCTATGCCAGACGTTTAAAGCTCCCTTATATCGATGATCCGACCAATGCGACTGGCGATAATGTGCGTAGTGGCCTGCGGCGTGACATCATGCCTGTATTGGCAAAATACAATCCAAACGTTATAGATAATATTGCTCGTAGCGCTCAGCTACTAAGCGATGCTGACACCACTGTTCGAGCACAAGCGGCTCAAGATTTGCAGCAGACAACAATTAGCTCACGACAACAGCCACCGCTACAGCGGGTGTTAAGTGTTGATAAATTAGCCAAACTACCGCTTTATCGTCAGCGGCAATTACTGCATTATTGGTTAGGCCAAGATGAGCCGCTGCCGCCTGCCAAGCAACTGGTAGATGATGTATTAAATTTGAGTCAACGCCGTGATCACAACCATCAAACCGCGCTGTTTTGGCAAGGCCGGAAACACGCGTATACCATCCGCCGCTATCGCGAGCAGCTTTATCGGTTGAGTAGTGACTGGCTAGCGTGGCTTAACATACCCATAACAGCGCAAGAGCGGACATTGGCTCACATTGTTTTGCCTGATGTGAGCTCAGTGGACAGTTCGCCCTTATCCATCAATTTACGCACGAGCGAGGACGTTATTTGGCAATTGCAGGTTGCGCCAAATGCGTTGGTACGACTCCTAGATAGTCATGTGGGTAAGATAGGGCGTCAGACAGTATGGAAAATACGGCCATTAGATCGACAGCAACGCCTCAAAACGGCATTGTCTACACGCCCGCAATCGGGCAAAAAGCTGTATCAAACACTGGGTATTCCCATTTGGTTACGCGAGAGTTTGATTGTGGTCAGTATGACGTTTTTAAATGCAGAAACGGTAGAAAATGAGATACCCATCTTACTACTCTCACCTTTTGATAGATGGATATTAAGTACTGATGATTTGGCCATGCGTACCGAAGCGCAAACGCTTGCTGTCTTTATTGACAGTCATTTATGCTCAAATCATACACGCTAACAATTTATTTGTTCATTCTTATTTAAGAAGTTTTTCGAAGAATAGGGCAGTAATTAGCGGCTTGAATTTAGCAAACGGTGACAGTAGCAGTATGGTAAACTGAGTGTCATTTTACCTAGCATTATGTTAGTTTGAATACTTTTGAATTTTGTGAGTAGGAGACAAGTATGTCAGTATTAGATAATAAAAAAATCAGCTTTATCGGCGGCGGAAACATGGCGCAGGCTTTGATTAGCGGACTGGTCAGCTGCGGTATCCAACCGAATCTCATTACGGTGGCTGATCCGAGTAGTGATGCGCGTGAACAACTTGCTGCTAAAGGATTGAATACGGTAGATCCTACGGCTGATTCAACCGCTGCTATTGTCGATGCTGACATTGTCGTCCTGGCTGTGAAGCCGCAAGTTATGAAAGCGGTCGTTGGTGCCTTTGCTGATGCTTTGGACAATCAATTGGTCATTTCGGTAGCGGCAGGACTATCAACTGAGATCTTATCTGGTATGTTGAACGGTTATCGCAATATCGTGCGCGCGATGCCAAATACACCAGCTATGATTCAGATGGGCGCGACTGGCCTCTATGGTACGGATGATATCTCAGCCGAACAAAAAGAACTGGCAACTGCGGTGATGGAAGCCTCAGGGTTGGTCATGTGGGTTGATAACGAAGAGCACATGCATGCGGTCACAGCCGTATCAGGTTCAGCGCCAGCGTACATGTTTTACTTCATTGAATCGATGGTCGATGGAGCAATCGCGTTAGGGTTAGATAAAGAACAGGCATCAGCGCTCGCCATGCAAACCATGCTAGGGGCGGCAAAAATGGCGATGGGTAGTGACGATGCGCCTGCTGAGCTGCGCCGAAAAGTGACTTCGCCGAATGGTACCACTCAAGCTGCGATTGAGTCGATGCAAGGCAATGAGATCGGTCGCCAAATCGGTGAAGCCATGCAAGCGTGCTACGATCGCAGTCAAGCTTTAAGTGAAGAAATGGGTAAGTAGTCAGCCACGTCAGGTGTGGCACTTTCTACAAGGAATGACGCACCTGAGTGGTAACGTTAAGCATCTAATCATGACATTTGTCATCCTAGAACCTGTTATTAATGTCATATTGAGTAGCACTTCATGAACAACATGTTATTTCAAATCTTTGATTTGGTCACCACCTTCGCCATGATGTTGGTGTTTATCCGCTTTATGCTACAGTTTGCAGGCATGGACGCAAGAAACCCGATGATTGCGCCTGCTTACAAAGCAACCCATATTGTCGACGTGTTTGGGCGTATTTTTCCAACTGTGGCACAAGGCCGTATCAGTCTTGCTGCTATCGTGCTGATGTTTTTAATTCGTCTGATTGATATCTCTGGCAAAGCGGCGTTAACGCATAAAGGCATTGCGCCTGTACCGTTATTCTTCACTGGTACAACCAGCTTACTTCTAGACTTTTTACGCATGTGCCGCTACTTGGTGATTGGTTCAATTATTGTCAGCTGGATTGTGGTATTTACCAGATCTGAGCATCCCATTATCGGTATTATCATTAATCTGGCTGAACCTATCTTGGCACCGTTTCGCCGTATCACGCCAAACTTAGGCATGCTCGATTTATCGCCAATGGTCGCTTTTCTGGCCTTTTATTTACTTGAGATATTTATTGGTGGGATTGCAGCGAACTTTATGCCAATGTTGGGCTAAGCGCGTCGCGTCAGTTTAAATAAAACTTGCGGCACAATAAAATACTTATGCAAAAGGCGTTCTATTGATATAGAGCGCCTTTTTTTATGCTGGGTACTCCAGAGATTGAGACAAGCCAATCCCCGTAGCACTGTCGTCTTTTAAATGGCTCTCATGATAGGGGACGGGAAGAGTAAACTAAAAGCTAACAAAGCGGTTGGGTATCAATTGGGCCGTGGCGTTGCTCGGGTGGGGGACGTCAGCTGCGCGTAAGGTTTGGGTAATCCAGCTGTCTGCCGCTTTGACGGCATCAACAAGCCCGTCTCCCATCGCTAACCGTCCAGCGATAAAGCTGGCCAGCGAGCAGCCTGAACCGTGAAATTCGCCGTCTAAACGCGGCAAGGTGCTTTGATGCACCATCTTACCTTCTACATACAAATACTGCTCGATATCGCCGCTATCAAAGTCATGTGAGGTCTTCACCAGTACGGCATAGGTGCCCTGTGCGCATAATTTTTGCGCGCCAATATGCAAGTCTTGTTCTCCGCTCAACGCGCGTAGCTCATGACTGTTAGGCGTGACTAAGGTGGCATAAGGCAACAGTTCTCTAAAGGCCGCAACTAAGGTTTGCTCATCGCCTAAGCTGCCGCCACTATTGGCGACCAACACGGGGTCTAATACAAAAGGGGTTTGGTCAGTGATAACACGCTCGGCAAACAAGCGGGTCAACATCGTAATATTGTCTGTGGTACCAAGCATCCCTGACTTGATCACAGCAACAGGTAGATCATCGAGCACCGCGTTTGCTTGCGCCTTTACCAAGCTTGCGGCACAAGCTTCAAAACCAAAGACTTGCTGTGAGTCCTGTATCGTGATCGCCGTACACGCGATGGTGGTATGAGCGCCTGCTTGTCCGATGGCCTCAATATCCGCTTGTAATCCAGCACCGCCTGATGGGTCCAATCCTGAAAAACACAGTACCACTGGTCGCATGACAGCTCCTATTGATGTAGGGTGAAGTAAATAATAAATACTATAGCCACCTCCCGCTAAAAAAGCCATCACAGTCTAATGCCACCTAGCGGGTTAAGTCATAACTACAGGCACTTTTACACAGAGTAGAGATTATTTATATGAGAAAACGACTGCTTTAAAAGGGGATAAGCTAAGATAAAGGACTAATTATGCCAAAAGCTTCATTAAATCTGTAGACAACGCTTGCAATTCGTTTTGGCTTTGTTATAATACTCGCCCACGACATAAGACGTATCATTAGCATTGATACTCTGTTTATACTGCTTTTTTATTATGGCCTTATAAGCGTTTTATATCGTTCGGTGAAGTGGGTGAGTGGCTGAAACCAGTTCCCTGCTAAGGAACCATACGTGTAAGCGTATCGAGGGTTCGAATCCCTCCTTCACCGCCATTTATTCAGTTGTTATGAGAGTGGTATCGCCATATATTGGCGTTAAATATTTTTAGCTGTTAAATCAAAAAATATCTTGTTTTAATGAATAAAAATGTTGACATAAGCGATATTATCTATATAATGACCAACCTAATTTACTGCAATTATTTTTAACAACGCAGTGGATAATGTGCAAAATACGCGCCTGTAGCTCAGTTGGATAGAGCACTTGGCTACGAACTAAGGGGTCGGGAGTTCGAATCTCTCCAGGCGCACCATTTGCATCATAGCTTGTTTACAAGCTGAAGAAATACTAAATCAATCGCCTGTCTTATGACAATTTGGCGATTTTTTTATGTCTGCAATTTTTTAAACCTTATGGCTTGGCTCATTAGCGTCTTAGGATAATGTACGATAAGAGCGGGAATTACGGTACAATAGAGCCACTATTCACTGCTTGCTATGAGCTGGTACCATGTCAAAGAGTTTATCTAAACGCCCGTCAAAAGCTGCTGTTAAAGCAAAGTCTCAAAACGCCTCTATGCAGCAAAATTCCGCTGAAGAACCTACCATTGCAAAGCCCATGACGCGTGTCGTTGCCATTCTGTATGATGGCATGTTGATTTTAGCGCTGCTGTTTTTAGTGGGCACCGTGCTCACGGTACTTGGGACCTTGATGACCATGGAGACAGGGTCGCAGTCATCGCAAGCACAGTCTCTGCCAACCTGGTATCAAAACGTCATTATGACGCCCTCTTTTGTACTGACACTGGTAGCCTTTTATGGGATATTTTGGCGCCGCGGTGGGCAGACGCTAGGTATGCAAACATGGCGTTTAAAAACGGTTAATAACGCCGGCCATCTACTGACGTGGAGACAGTCTTTTAAACGGATTTTGGCGGCTTGTTTGATGCCGTTACTGTTTGGCATTATTGGCAGCTTAGTTGGTGGATCACGGGCCGTATTATTAACCGGTGCTTTTTTTGGCCTGATGTTCAATTACGTGTTTTGCTTGTTTAATCGTCGCGGCTTAGCGGTGCAAGACATGCTGTCCAACACCATTACCCTAAAAATGCCAAAAGTAGCGCATGAAGGTTTATGGCGTGGCTTTAAAAACCGCAAAAAAGACAAGTAACTCGGTTCACCGGCCAAGCCTGTAACGTCATGACAGTTAACAGCGTAGCAATGAATACTATAAGGCCTAAAATCTACATAATAGCAGTTTGAATGAGCCACCCTGTGTAACCCACAAAAAAGAGCAGCAGTGTGGCGCCAGAAGTACGACCAAACTGTCGCTTCGTCAAGAAAGCAAAGCCGCACAGCGCAACGAGTAACAAAGTGATGAGACCCATCGCGAGTACATCACGAGACAAGATAATTGGATTGACTGTGATTGGTGTTATTAGTGCGGCAAGACCGACAACGCCCAATGTGTTAAAGATGTTCGAGCCAATAATGTTGCCAAGCGCCATATCATGTTCGCCTTTGCGCGCTGCTGACAAGCTTGATACCAGTTCAGGCAGTGATGTACCCACAGCGACAATCGTCAACCCGATAATCAGCTCGCTGAGACCCCAAAGCGTGGCTAGCTCCACAGCGCCCCAAACGATAGCGCGCGAGCTTATGACCAGCATTGACATACCAAGAAACAAACTACCAAGACCGCGTGCGATGCTTAGTTCTACTTCATCTGGGTCAGTCGCGACTACCACCTCATCCTCATGCTCATGATAACCTTCACGTAAGCTGAGCACGATCTGCATGCCTAATACGATAGCTAACAACACTAACAGTATGATGCCATCAGTTAGGCTTAATAATCCGTCACGCAGCTGCCACGCGGCTATAGCGGTAACCAGTAATAGAAGAGGTAAATCCCGCTTTATGATAGCCTTACGGATGATAATAGGGCTGATTAGGACGGTTGCCCCCAGTACTAGGGCAATGTTGATAATATTAGAGCCATAGGCGTTGCCCAGTGCCAACTCAGGGCTGCCTTCTAAGGCTGCCAACACGGATACCACCATCTCGGGTGCGGACGTCCCTATTCCTAATATCAAAACACCGATTAAGAAGCTAGGAACACTAAACTTCTTTGCCAGTGCGGTCGCCCCATCAATAAAAACATCGGCACTCCAAACTAAAACTGCCAGTCCAATCAGTATTGCAATCACTGCCAACCACATCAGTATGATTCCTTGTGTATGATGAAAATGTGAGTTTAATCAATAAAAATGGCAAAAAAAAAGCTGAATCGAAATGAAGATTCAGCTTTCATCTTAGCATGGAGGTTTTTGGTAATAATAACAATTAATTCAACGGCTTAGTTTGCTATTCACCCTTGCTTTACCCAAAAACCTCGTTATCTTGCCATGCTAAGCAACTTGTACAGGGATAATGTTTGCGGTGTCTTTAACGGTGTTGTCTTCGTTACAGTAGACCAATTTTGGCTGATACGTTGACGCTTCCACTTCATCAAAATGAGCATAAGCACAGATAATGACGATGTCGCCCAAATCTGCCATATGCGCCGCCGCACCATTTAACGAGATAATACCAGAGCCTGCTTCTGCACGAATAGCATAGGTACGAAAGCGCTTGCCATTGGTCACATTATAGATATCGATAGACTCATTTTCGCGTAGACCCGCAAGATCTAATAAATCACCATCGATACCGCATGAGCCTTCATAATGAAGCTCGGCATGGGTAACGCGCGCTCGGTGTAATTTGCATTTAAGCATATTAAGTAGCATAAGTTGCTTCCTTAGCGTAACTGATATTAAGTAACTAAATCAAAAGGTTAATGGGGATAAAATTACCAAAATAAAAGGCCACTATAATAGAGCCATTCCATTATTCAGGCAACTTAAAACCATTAATTTGTGAGCGTGCTTTTTCAACGTCACCATCTAACAGTAAGGGTAGCGCCTCAAAAGCAGCGGTTAAAGCGCTATCAATAGCGATCTGCTCATCCGGAGACGCTTTCGAAAGAACGTGTCCACTAACTTTAGACTTATGACCTGGGTGGCCGATACCAATACGGAGACGATGAAAATCATTGCCAATGTGCGGGGTGATATCACGTAGCCCATTATGACCACCGTGGCCACCATCCGTTTTAAGTTTGATACTGCCAGCTGGAATATCGAGCTCATCATGAGCGATCAACAACTCATCATTATCAATGCCGTAAAAATTAACCATCGGCACCACTGATTGACCGGATTTATTCATAAAGGTAAGCGGCATCAACAAACGCACATCAGACCCATGAATTTGCCCACGTCCTGTTACCCCATGGAATTTTTTGTCAGGGGCGAGCGTAATATTAAACTGCTGCGCCAAATGGTGGACAAACCAAAATCCAGCATTATGACGCGTAAACATATACTGCTGACCAGGATTGCCAAGACCGACAATAAGTTTTATGGCCATAAAAACACCCTGCTTGAATTTGATAAGTAATGCGTAAGGCTGAAAACGGCAACAGACAGTGTGTTTTCAAACCTTACTTACAAAAACAGCAGGAGATTTTAATCACCTGCTGTTTTGCTGACTAAACGAATCTGTTACTACGCAGCATAAAACAAAGCGCTACATAGAAGTGGTATATTACTCGTCGTCTTTCTTCTCTTCAGTTGCGCCATCAGCATTTTGCTCAGTAGCAGGTACTTCATCGGCATCAACGTCGTCAGCATCTTCATCAACTTCTTCAACCGTTGGTGGCTGCATGTTAACGATCGTGCGGTCATGGCCGTCTTCTAGCTCAAGCTCATGAATCACAACACCTTCAGGAAGTTTGATGTCTGATAGACGGAACAAATCACCGATTTCCATACCAGATACATCTACTTCTAGATATTCAGGTAACTGAGATGGCATGCAGATGACTTCGATATCAGATACTAGGGTAGATAGTACACCAGCAGCAGCAGTACCAGGCGCATCTTCACGACCAGTGAAATGCACAGGAACATTCATGTGGATTTTTTGACCTTTTACAACGCGCTGAAAATCAGCATGCATTGGGAAGCCTTTAGCAGGATGACGTTGCAGGTCTTTGATAACTGCTTGATGCTCTTCGCCGTCTACATTGATGGTCAAGATGTGCGAGAAAAACGCTTCGAATTCAAGTGATTTTACCAATTCGTTAAGCTTGATAGAGATCGCTGTTGGTTCTGCGTTACCACCATAGATGATAGCAGGAACTAGGTTCTGCTTACGTAGGCGGCGGCTCGCACCTTTACCTTGTTGTTCAGCAGAACGATCAACGGCGTTTAGTTCAAAATGATTAATGCTCATGGATATAATCCTATAAAAAGAATGATGAAGTGTCTGGTCATAAAAAAGTGGATTTGCGACCAATCCACTAATACGTGATGATAGCTAAGATTTATGGTTGCTGATAAAACGCACAATACCTAAATATAGCCATTTACTCCTGATAACGACTTTATGATAGTCATTGCATGACCGTCGTTATTAAAAGCATGATCAGCACTTTTGATAATGCCAACCCGATTAAATCAAGAAAAAGGTCGGCACAGGCGCGCATTATACGTGTTTTTATAATAATAATAAAGACCTACGCAAAAGGCGGATGCAAAAAACAGCGCCAAGTGGGGTCACTTGACGCTGTTTTTTGACTATTGCTTGACTGTTAAAACGAACATCGCTATCAAAAGATACAGTGAATGCTTAAACGTCAAACATGGCGCTAATAGATTCTTCGTTGTTGATACGGCGCAAGCTTTCAGCCAGCATCGGTGCAATGCTTACTTGGCGAATTTTGCTACAAGCTTTGGCAGCAGCAGACAACGGAATCGTATCGGTCACGACGACTTCATCCAATGCCGACTCGCTGATGTTTTGTAGCGCATTACCCGATAGCACAGGGTGGGTAATGTAAGCTAAGACGCGGCGCGCACCGTTTTCTTTCAGCGCTTCGGCGGCTTTACATAGCGTACCTGCGGTATCTACCATGTCATCAACGATCACGCAATCACGGTCACGAACGTCACCGATGATGTGCATGACTTGTGACTCATTGGCACGGGCACGGCGCTTATCAATAATTGCCATATCCGTATCGCCCAGCTGCTTGGCCATTGCGCGTGCACGCACCACACCGCCGACATCAGGTGAAACCACCATGATGTTGTCATAATCTTGTTTTTGTAGATCGTTCAGGAGTACTGGCGTACCGTAGATGTTATCTACAGGGATATCAAAGAAACCCTGAATCTGGTCTGAGTGCAAATCAACGGTCATGACGCGATCGATACTGACGATGTTTAACATATCAGCGACGACTTTGGCTGAGATAGGCACACGAGCTGAACGCGGGCGACGATCTTGACGGGCATAACCAAAGTACGGCATAACGGCAGTGATACGGCCAGCACTAGAGCGACGCAAGGCGTCCGCCATCATCATGATTTCCATCAAATTATCGTTGGTCGGTGCACAAGTAGGCTGCATGATAAACACGTCTTTACCACGTACGTGTTCTTTGATTTCCACGGCAATTTCGCCATCAGAAAAACGCGTGATGTCAGCTTTACCAAGAGGTATGTGAAGATGATCGGCTACGGTTTTTGCTAATTCAGGGTGGGCATTACCCGTAAAAATCGCCAAATAAGGCATGACAGAAGTCCTATTGATTGACTCAAGCAGCGACCGCTAAGCAGTGACAAACTGCTCAAATTAAGAAAAGAGTGGTGAAAAGGGCTGAAGTATACTATTACAGTAAAAAATGGCAGGGGTAGCTGGACTCGAACCAACGGATGTCAGGATCAAAACCTGATGCCTTACCAACTTGGCTATACCCCTGTAATGTCTAGGCTGTGAACGTCCGATATCTACGAGTAACTTGTAGTAATAGTCACTCTTAGCGTGGCGTTACGACCTGGTTGTTATCTAAAAAACGGATAAACCGTCTTAAACATAACTTTCCCTAGCGGTGTCCATTGCGAACTATACCGAAACTGGGATGGCGTTGTCAATGATCATAAGATAAGTGGCTATTGTGACAACCACCTAAAATGCACATCAAACGCTTTCGAACTTAAAAATGGCAGGGGTAGCTGGACTCGAACCAACGGATGTCAGGATCAAAACCTGATGCCTTACCAACTTGGCTATACCCCTATATTGGCGACCTATTATAAATAAATATTTAGATTTTGCAAGTCATTTGCGCCTTTTTCTGGCTTTTATTCGTAATAGGTGAATGCTGGCGCTATTCTAGCAAATTAAGCCTGTTAATCCTACCACTGTCGTCATTTAGATGACTGATGGTTTAACCGCTGTCAATACTGCGGCAAATTCCCTACCACGTAGCCGGCACAAGGTGCTTCTGAAATCCACCTTGCCACAAGTGCCGTGTCGCTAACCACACTCGCGTCCAGCGGCAAAAACACCGCGCTTCCAGAGCCAGTCATACGGGCTGTCCCTAATGCTTGCGGCTCTAAACGGTGTAAATACTGTAGCGCCTCATCGACTGCAGGGGCAAGGCTTGTGACGACTGGTGTAAAAACATTCTGATAAGGCGCGGTGAGATTTTGGACATAATCATTGTACTGATTTTGAATGGTGGCAACTGATAACGGCGCGATATTTCGCTGTAGTTTGGGATGGGCAAAAAGCTTGGCCGTATTCACATGTGCGTTTGGCGTTAACACTAAATAATGTTGGTCAGGCAAAACAATCGCTGTTAGCTCCTCGCCAATACCCATAGCGATGGCGTCTTGACCAAAGATAAATATGGGCACATCCGCACCCACCGTTGCACCGATTTTTATCAGTTCATCGCCAGTAAAGTCAAGCTGCCAAATCTCATTTAACGCTAATAAAGTGGTTGCGGCATTGGAAGAGCCTCCGCCTAGTCCGGCACCCATTGGTAAATGCTTATCTAAAGTGATGTGAACGGGCGGTAGTTGCTTCGGTAGCCTGTTTAACTGTACGGCGGCGAACAGCAATGCACGCGCCGCTTTAAAGATAAGATTATCCCTGATGCAAGTCGTTATGGACTCGGCACCAGCCAATATCAGTAGCTGCTGACAAAGCTCATCGATGTCTAGTCGACTCTCTGAAGCCGGCAGGGCTGCATCAAACTTGATTAAAAAATGCAGATAATCGCCCCAATCGAGCAGGCGAAAAACGGTCTGCAGGTCGTGATAGCCATCCACCCTTTTATCAGTGATGTGCAAAAATAAATTGATTTTTGCGGGTGATAAGCGGGTGATGGTAGAGGCTTGCACGGCTAGGTTCTCAGTCATAAAAAGCTGTCTTAAAAAGCAGAGGTTGACGATAAATCTATAGGGGTTTAATGGTTGATGGTCATGACAACTTTATTGCCTTGGGGCTGAACTGCAGTGATTTTATTAGGCAGTTTATCAGCACCATTATAGGTAAAACTGGCACGCCAATCGCCATTGACCGAGCTGACCAAACGGTTTCGGGCATCCAGTTGTGGGGCGCTGTCTGACGGGGCTGGACGTCCAGATATCCAATAGGGCATTTGCGAGATAGGTGCTTGCCAGCCAGTGGCTTTCATAAGTAAAGTCTCAGGATCATCGGCTGTCAACGTTCCCGTTTTTTCACTGACTAACGTGGCGGTTTGACCGTTGTATTCGATATTGGTTTTGCCAATGCCTAGCGCGCCGATCAATTCAATCGCAAATCGATCATTTTCTTGGCCCCACGCATAAAACGCACTACCACCTTGAGCGGCTGTGTTGTCCTTTGCAGGCACTGTGACGCCTATCTTACCCGTGATATTAAAGCTTTCAAGCTTTTGTGGTTGCACTGCATTTTGGCCTTGGACGGTGGTGGTTGGCTGATTGGTGGTGCTGGCGGTTTTTAATGACTGACAGCCAGAGGTGATGACCAGCGCCGCCGTCATGGCTGTGAATAGGGCTAATTTATTAGGCTTATAAGAATTGATTGAGGCTGACATAATGTTTTCTCGAAAATAGAAAATGGACAAATTAATAAAGATATCAGGATAAAGGGTATTTGTTACTCAGTGATGCGCGGCTGTTAGTGTCTTATAAGTGCCTTGTAGTCGTAACGTCTAAGGGCTTTGTCCAGTAGACACTCGAGTAAAAATGAGTGATTAGCGTAAAAGAGGCTTTTAATATAACTGGATGCGGTCATTAATATTGTGCTGTCCAAATGAAAAGCGCTGCTGTAAATCTGCCAGTAGCGTCTCGACTCTTTCGTTGTTCCCTAAACCTTGATAAGCGCGTAGGAGTAAAGTCCCTGAGCGCAGGGTGGGCAACACATCATAAGGGGTCTGTAGATAGTCGATGACCTGTTGGTAGTTTTTATTGGCTAAGGCGTTACTTGCTAGCACGTTGAGCGCCTGTAGGTGCAGCTCATTGTCATAGCGTGGGTCATCGTAGTGAATTTGGATAATGGCTTGGGCCAGCGCTAGGCCCTGCTCAGAGTTGCGTTCATTGGCCAGCAATAACTGGGCGTAGCTCAGCTGATAAGACAAATTACTAGGATCGAGGGCTTGTAAGTGATTGAGCAGAGTCCGTTTAACGATGTAGTCACTTTGGTCATCAAGTAACTGGGCGCGAGCAAACAGTAAGGCTTCATTATCAGGGTATTTACGAGCCGCTCGCGTTAATAAACGCAGCGCTTCTGCGGCATCATTTTGCTGCCATAAAATATCGGCTTGTAGCACAAACGTATCAGGAGCGAATACGGGAAAGTCTTTGCGCAGTTTTTCTAGGGTAGCTATGGCGGCATCAACATTGTCGTTGAGCAACTCAAATGCCACTACTTTTCTACGCGCTTCTAGCACCAAGTCTTCTTGCATCACCCCATTAAGATAGTATTTGGCTTGCTCAAAACGCTGCTGGCGCTCGGCACTGATACCAAGATAATAGTAGGCTTGGTCAAGATAAGCGGGAGATTTGGCTAGTACGTTCAGTAGCTGGTCGGCACTCGCGTATTTTTCATTATCCAAACTCACCAAGGCGGCTAGCAAGGTAATCTCAGCGTCATCACTGAAGCGGTTATGGGCTTCAATTAATAGCTGCCATGCCTCTTGGCTTTGTTTTAAGTCCAATAAATAGCGAATCTCATAGAGGTACAAGCTTTTGCTATCAGGATTACGCAGACGCGCTTGGCTCACGTAATTGATCACGGTTTCTGCCGTGACAATTTTACGCAAAATGTCCGCTTTTAAGGTAATAAAAGGCACATAGTCCGGCTGTCGTGCTAAGGCTCGGTTGATGTGGACAATGGCAATCTCAGGCTCATTAAACTGGTAAAGCAAGCCTGCTTTTAGTACCGATAAGGAGGCGTTTTGTTCACTATCGAGTGGCTGTAGAGCGGCGAGCAACTCGCGCTTGTCCTCATCATTATTGGGATAAATACCAATAAGAATTTCACTTAAATCTGCGCGCGGATCATAACGCAAGATACGGTTTAGTGTTTCACCTGCTAGGAGATAATCGTGAGCGCGTAGGGCCAAATGCGCCACATAAAACCAAGCAGGCACGTGATCTGGGTATTGGTCTTGCCATGATTTCGCAAACTGTAATGAGTCTTCAACTCTTTCTGTGCGTAAAGACAGGCTCAGCGCTCTTTCAAACACTGCTGTCGCATCTTCTTTGAAAGACTGCTGCTTGTAGATAGTAAGCGCGCGCCGTTTATCACCACGATCGGCTGCAAACTCTGCATCTAATAGGGCATATAAGCTTGGCTCACTAAACTCAGGCTGCCATAGGCCTACCGATGCTAAGCCGTTCGTATGAGTGGTCGTCTCTACTGGTTGGACGTTTTTATAAACAGGTGCGTTCACTGCCGCACTATTGCTAGTCACATCATCGTTTTGGCGGGTAATGGACACTATGGGAATATTTGCTTTTAGAGCATCATCGGGGTGGCTGGCAGTGGCTGGCGCTGATAGGCACAGACAAATAGCCAACGACAAGGTTAGCTTATAACGTTGGCACAGCCGTTCAATAACGAGGTGTAATAAATCACGAAGACGCGACTGATCGTCATGCGCACGTTGTGATCGACGCTGTGATTGAAACAATGACCCAAAAAAAATCATAGATAGCCGTATTCGCTCATTGCTCACCGATACTTGCAAAGCCATATAGATAAAGCAATTTTATTTTAATCATTTCATGTTAAACGTTGGTAAAGAGTCGCCATGACAAACATTATATGAGTAGATTGACACGATAAACAATAGTGCCCGTGTTACTGCAAGATTGGCAATAGCAATACTACTGTCTTGTTTGTGGCGAGCACATTTGCTGATGATTGATCGTATTTGCGCTTTTACTTAGGTATAAGTGCTGGCATGAATACGTTGAAAATATAGCAAGTTAATGTGAAGTAAGCGAATAGTTTATGTATCTTTGGGGGACGCTCGCTAAAATTCGACTATTGGTTTTATCAATCACATAAGTAGTTGTTTTGTTACATCTGTGCCCAGATACAAGCAAATAACCCTCATAGCTGGGTGAATGTTAATTAAAGCTGGCAATAATGATATAATGAGCGGTTTTTAGGGTCTTCCTTTCAGCGTTGTCGCCCAGAGTGTCTTTTCACAATAGTAAGATAGTGGGGTTGGCAGGTGAGCGTCATGTTTATGGTCTATCAATAATGAGATTAGTGGTCATTGGGGTCAATCACAAAACTGCACCAGTCGCTCTACGAGAGCGCTTGGCGCTTGTGGGTGACGATGTAAATGTCGCTCTTAAACAATTAGAGGCCTTTACTGATGGTAGTGTGATTGTTTCTACCTGTAATCGTACTGAGATTTATGCGCTTGTCCCGCATACCTTAACGGTGCAAAATCCAGGCGTATCATCTTCAGAGTCACAAGTGGCTGAAACTGCCGCACCGACCATTTCTAATAGTACGTTTAGCAGCAGCGCCCATCTTTCCTCTGCTGCCATCAGCGCTCATATCATCAAAATTAAAACTTGGCTGGCTAATTTTAAGCAATTATCTCTCACGGAGATTGACCCGCACCTCTACGTGCATCGTGATACCCATGCATTGACGCACTGGCTTAGAGTCGCGGCAGGTCTTGACTCTATGATATTGGGTGAGCCGCAGATACTTGGCCAAATCAAACGCTCAGTGCACCTCGCGCAAGACCAACACGCCTTGAGTAATCAGCTTGGCTGGATCGTCGATCAAGTGTTTGCGGCGGCTAAGCGGGTGCGCAATGAGACTAAAGTTGGGGCACAGGCTGTGTCGCTCAGTTTTGCGGCGGCCAAGCTAGTCACGCAAATATTTGACGATTTGCCCAATCGCACTTTGCTCGTCGTGGCAGCAGGTGAGATGAATCGTTTGGTTGCAACACACATCGCTGGGCTTGGGGTAGGGCGGGTTATTATTTGTAACCGTAACCCTGAACGGGCAGAAGCGCTAGCGGCTGAGCTGCGTCATCCCAATCGCCGCGTGGAAGTCAAAACCCTAGAAGCCCTGCCACAAGTGCTGGCAGAAGCCGATATTGTCAGCAGCTGTAGTGGCAGTATGGATTTATTAATTGATAAAACCATGACGTTGCAGGCGCTCAAGCGTCGTCGTTATCAGCCAATGCTGATGATTGACTTAGCCGTACCGCGCGATATTGACTCGACCATTAGCCGTATCGACGATGTTTATCTGTACTCTGTCGATGATCTACAACACGTGATTGCGGGCAATATCGAGCAGCGCAGGCAAGCGGCAGTCGATGCCGAACTGCTCGTGAGTCAATTGGTCGTTGAGATGGATCGTCGCTTTCAAGTGCGACAAGTGGGCAAAGATATACAGCAGTATCGGGCGCACACCCATGAACAAGTGGACAAACTGCTGCAAGATTCCATGGCCAAGCTACAGCAAAATAATGCTAGCCCTGAGGACATTATCACTGAGCTGTCACGGCGCCTGACCCAAACCCTGACACACGCGCCATCGAAGCTGATGCGTAAGGCTGCCCGCGAAGGCGACAGTGAGTTGTTAGACTTTGTGGTATCCGGATTACAAGAGGCGCATCGTAGCCACCGATAGATAGCCACCATTCAACTGCCAAAAATCCTACACGCCGCAAACGCCATCAAGGCGCAAACGTATCGTTGTCAACCTGCAATATCAATGCTAGTATCAAACTGTTATGAATATAGTAAGCGATGATAAACTTTTGTTATACGCTATCGGCTAGTTTGAAAAAGCCTTAGCACATTTATTCTAGCCTAATACTTATTCATCTCATCAGTGGTTAGTGATCGTTATTATTAGCCTACCTCCATGTAGCGCTTGTAATGGCGCACATGTTTTGTACGATCACACTACAGTTCATAAAATACAATAACCAAGGGCAATAGCGCTAGGATAACGTACTATATCGTCAATCCTGCGTCCTACTCTCGTCTATGACTTACCAATATTAGTATCCAGTTCATATCCCCTGTTGTGGTATCTAGCGATTAGGCTACCTAAGGGCTATGTGATCTCTCGAAAACAGGGGTGGTCACATTGGCTAATAGTATGGGATGAGATTGCTTAAGGCGATGGTAGAGAAGGCAGTATATGGATTTTTCTGTCGCCAAAATTTAAAAATCATACAAGTATCTAACAATAAACTAGGAGCGTCCAATGACCGCATTACGTCAAGATATTGATCCAAACGGCTTATTAGAGTATTCAGTGGTCTATACTGACCGCGCCCTCAACCACATGTCCAAGGTCTTTCAACAAGTCATGAAGGATCTGTCTAACGATCTAAAGTCAGTGTATAACGCTGACGCAGTGGTGATCGTACCAGGGTCTGGTACTTATGGGATGGAAGCGGTTGCGCGTCAATTGGCCAATGATGAAGACTGCCTGATTATTCGTAACGGTTGGTTTAGCTATCGCTGGACGCAAATTTTAGAAAAAGGCAAAATCGCCAAATCATCAACTGTTCTAACGGCTAATCGCACTGACGAAAGCGAGTCGCCAAAACCATTTGCCCCCGTGGATATCGATGAAGCCGTTGCAAAGATTAAAGCTGAGAAGCCAGCCATTGTTTTTGCGCCGCACGTTGAAACGTCATCTGGCATTATTTTATCAGCAGATTATATCAAAGCGTTGAGTGATGCGGCCCACAGCGTCGGCGGCTTATTGGTCATTGACTGTATCGCATCCGGTTGCGTGTGGTTGGATATGAAAGATTTGGGCATTGATGTCCTTATTAGTGCCCCGCAAAAAGGCTGGAGCAGCACCCCATGCGCCGGTCTAGTGATGCTCAGTGATGCAGCCGTTAAAAAAGTAGACAGCACAGAGTCTGATAGCTTTAGCCTAGATTTAAAGCAGTGGTTGAACATCATGCGAGCCTATGAAAATGGCGGTCACGCTTACCACGCCACCATGCCCACCGATAGCTTGCGTCAATTCCGCGATACGGTCAATGAGGCCAAAGAAATTGGTTTTGATAAACTGTGTGATGCACAGTGGCAGTTGGGGAATCGTATCCGCAAGGTATTGGCAAATAAAGGGGTTAAGAGCGTTGCGGCTGAAGGCTTTGAAGCGCCCGGTGTGGTCGTCGCTTATACTGATCGCGATGATATGCATAAAGGCGGTGCTTTTGCTGAAGCAGGAATGCAAATCGCTGCTGGTGTCCCCTTAAAAGTGGGCGAGCCTGACAACTTTAAGACGTTCCGTTTGGGTTTGTTTGGCCTAGATAAACTGACGGATGTAGACGGGGCGGTACAACGTTTTGAATCCGCACTCGAAAAAGTGTTGGCTAAATAACTTAAGTCACTTATTAGTTTGTTAGGGTGATAAACGCCTAAATACCAATACTGATCCTTAGCGTCACGCTGGGGTCAGTATTTTTTTACCTTTTTATTATATTTTATAATATAATGTATTTATATAAAATGATTTTACTCCACTTTTAATAAAAATTGGTTTAGGTAACTATGATGAGTGTACAAATAGACTGGCAAGCATTTACGCCAATATCTTTGGTAGGTGGCTTATTGCTGGGCGTAGCGACGGTCATACTGCTGCTGGGTATTGGCCGTATTGCCGGTATCAGTGGTATTTTTTCAAGTTTGCTAAAGCCCAAGCGCGTAGAGGCGTGGCAGATCCTATTTATACTGGGTTTGGTTGTGTCGCCGTTGTTATATGGTCTGATAAGTCCGCTCCCTGCTATAGAGGTGACTACCTCCTTGCCCTTGCTCATTGGCGCAGGATTACTGGTCGGCTTTGGGACGCGTTTAGGCTCAGGCTGTACCAGTGGGCACGGTATCTGCGGGAATGCGCGCTTGTCGCCACGCTCGATGGCAGCGACAGTGACCTTTATGTTCTTTGGTATCGTGACCGTCTACCTTGGTCGCCATGTCTTAAGCTTAATTTAACAGCCGCGTAGGCGACAGTATTTAGCACTATCCATACAAGATAATAGCGTCATACAAGATAATAGCGAGACAGAGCAATGCTAAAAAATATAATTGGGTTACTGGCAGGGTTACTATTCGGTTTTGGACTGCTGATATCGGGTATGACTGACCCTGTTAAAGTACAAGGTTTTTTGGACGTTTTTGGGGCGTGGGACATTTCTCTTGCGCTGGTGATGGGCGGCGGTCTTGTGGTAGCGATCGTGGGTGTGCAGGTGGCTCAGCGTCAACAGACCAGCTGGATTGGCACGTTGATTGAGATGCCAACGAAGACAACGATCAATAAAAAGCTTCTTATCGGCGCGATGCTGTTTGGTATCGGCTGGGGGTTGGTCGGTATTTGTCCAGGACCTGGTATCGTGCTACTAGGGACGGGACAATGGCAGGCTTATGTTTTTATTCCAGCGATGATAGTCGGCATGCTGGTCTATCAGTGGCTTGAGCCTAGACTTGGCTAATAAATAGTGGACTGAATCATTGCAGCATACATAAAAAAGGTCAGCCTAACGCTATTAGTCTGACCGTTTTGTTGAGTGATCATTCAGTGTTATTAACGCTTAATAATAAAAGTTTACTTAGCGCTGGCCGTCACTTTTGGGGTTTCGTGTGCCAATGATTTGGCCGCTTGGCGCAGCTCAAACTTTTGCACTTTACCGGTGCTGGTTTTGGGTATTTCCGCAAAAATAACGTATTTGGGCACTTTAAATCCTGCTAAATGCTGCTTGCAGTGCTCCATCACGTGATCGCGCTGTAAGGTGCTACCGTCATGGATTTCGATAAAGGCCACTGGTACTTCGCCCCATTTGTCATGCGGTGCGGCGACAACGGCACAGCTTTGGATCTCAGGCATTTTGTATAAGACGTTTTCGACCTCAATACTAGAGATGTTCTCACCGCCTGAGATGATGATGTCTTTCAGTCTGTCCATAATTTTGATGTAGCCATCAGGGTATTTAACCCCCAAATCCCCCGTCCGGAACCAACCATCAGCGAAGGCCTCTTCGGTTGCTTTACGGCTTTTTAGGTAGCCTTTCATCACCATATTGCCACGCAGTGCCAACTCGCCCATCTCTTCACCATCAGCAGACACAGGTTCAGTGGTGCCTTGCTTAAACACTTCAAACCCTGTCATGAGATGAGAATTCATACCTTGACGTGATTTTTTTTGCGCGCGAGCGGTGACATCGAGCGCATCCCATGCTTCTTGCTCAGCGCAGACGGTGACAGGTCCATATACTTCGGTGAGACCGTAGACGTGAGAGATGTGAAAGCCCATCGCTTCCATGGCAGCAAGCATAGTTTCAGAAGGCGGTGCACCAGCGACCCAGCCCCGCACTTTATGGTTAATCGCTGCTTTATATTCAGGCTTACCGCCCGCAATCATATTGTGTACCACTGGCGCTGAGCAATAATGGGTCACTTTGTGCTTGGCAATCAATTGTAAAATCAAATCAGCGTCAATTTTACGCAAGCAGACGTTGACGCCCGCCCGTTCAGCGATTGTCCACGGGAAACACCAGCCGTTGCAATGAAATAGGGGCAGCGTCCATAAGTACATGGGGTGTTTTGGCATATCCCAGTCAAGGATATTGGATACGGCGTTGAGTGTCGCCCCGCGATGATGGTAGACCACGCCTTTGGGTTTACCTGTGGTGCCAGAAGTATAGTTCAGAGCAATGGCATCCCACTCGTCCGATGGTTTTTCCCAATTGTCCAAGCTGTCAGAGCTGGCAACCAATTCTTCGTAGCTCATTTGTCCAAAGCGCTCAACATCAACTGCGGCATCTGTCGCATGAATGACAATTAGTTTTGGAAATGCTTCAGCGATCATTTCAGCGTGCTCAGCAAACTCGCTGTCTAGTATTAACACCTTAGCTTCTGAGTGCTGTAAGCAAAAGCTTAGCGCGTTGATATCGAGGCGTGTGTTTAGAGTACATAACACGCCGCCTGACATGGGAACCCCAAAGGCGCATTCGACCATCGCGGGTGTGTTCGGCATCATGACTGCCACGGTGTCGTTTTTATCAATCCCTAATTTACGCAGACCATCTGCCAATTGCCGACAACGATCGTAGGTCTGTTGCCATGTTTGTGTCAGATTATTGTGCGCTAGGTCGTCATAGACGATGGCAGTTTTATCAGGATACACCTGCGCGCTGCGGATGATAAAATCGATCGGGGTGAGCGGTTGATGATTGGCAGCGTTTTTGCCGAGACCTGTGTGAAAATCTGTCATGGGATAGTCCTTTATCTTGCGTTTATAATTCGGTGAACACGCTATCAACTTGCTATAAAAGGCAGAGTCGCTGTCTGTCACGGCTTTTAAGCCACTGACACGACAGGATTGAGACGACAGTTTGCTGATCTGTTTTGTCGCAATCTAATAGGGGGTTCACGATAAATATTTGCCCGTCCATTATAGACAAAGCCATATGAAAAGCGAGTATGTTTTTTAGTGCTTGCTGATATCCGCTAACCTGAGCAAGTCGCTTGACAAACATAGTGCTCACTCATCAGTCGCTTGTCTGCGTAGCTGTTAATAATAGCGTTGTGTTACGATGACAGGAACGCTAAATCCTATAGCCTGTTTAGGGCGTATCCCCAACTCAATCGATAATTATCTAAATAGACTAAACATGAGCACACCCGAGTCTCACAACCCATTCATAAGGAAAATGATATGCCAGCCAGCCAAGCCAATATGATTGATACCGCTCGCACCAACGAACACTATCCGCATTTGTTTGAGCCGTTAGATTTGGGCTTTACCACGTTAAAAAACCGTTTGGTCATGGGTTCTATGCATACAGGCCTTGAAGATCGTTTTTATAATTACGGTAAATTGGCCGCCTATTTTGCAGAGCGTGCCAAAGGTGGCGTGGCCATGATGATTACTGGCGGTATCTCGCCCAATCGCGAAGGCTGGTTGCTCCCTGCTGGTGGTACCATGAATACAAAAGCTGATGTGATCAATCATCAGCGTGTCACCCGAGCGGCCCATAAATATGACAGCAAAATCATCATGCAAATCTTGCACAGTGGTCGTTACGGCTATCATCCATTTGTGGTGTCAGCCAGTCCGGTAAAGTCTCCAATCTCGCCTTTTAAACCGCGTAAGATGAGCATCAAAAATATTGAGCAAACGGTCAAAGACTATGCGCGTTCAGCACGTTTGGCCAAGCAAGCAGGTTACGACGGTGTCGAAATCATGGGCTCTGAGGGCTACTTGCTCAATCAGTTCTTATCGCGTCACGTGAATAAACGGACTGATCAATATGGTGGCGATATTCAGGGTCGTATGAAGTTTGCTGTCGATGTGGTGAAAGCGGTGCGCGAAGCAGTGGGAGAGGATTTTATTATCCTGTTTCGCTTATCCGTGATTGATTTGGTCAAAGACGGCAATGTCATGGACGAAGTGATCACCGTTGCCAAAGCCTTGGAGACGGCGGGCGTGACCATCATGAACACAGGTATCGGCTGGCATGAAGCGCGCGTACCAACCATTGTGACGAGCGTGCCGCGTGCCGCCTTTGTTGACTTTACCGCTGAAATTAAAAAGCACATCAATATTCCTATGATGGCGGCCAACCGTATCAATATGCCAGACACAGCAGAAGATATCGTCGCCAGTGGTCAGGCGGATATGATTCAAATGGCGCGTCCGTTCTTGGCTGATGCGCATTGGGTCAATAAAGCCAAAAACGGTCAAGCCGATCGCATCAATACTTGTATCGCCTGTAATCAAGCCTGTCTTGATCATACTTTTGAGCATAAGCGCTCGACCTGTCTGGTCAATCCGCAAGCGTGCTATGAGACTGAATTGGTCTATAAAAAAGCCAAGAAACCGAAAAAGGTGGCGGTCATCGGTGGCGGTGTCGCTGGCATGTCGGCGGCGCACGTGGCAGCGCTGCGCGGTCATGATGTGACGCTGTTTGAAGCCAAAGATATCTTGGGCGGGCAATTTAACTATGCCAAAGTTATCCCTGGTAAAGAAGAGTTTTTTGAAACCATTCGCTACTATATCAATGAGCTTGAACACTTAGGCGTTGAGATTAAACTCAATACCAAAGTCGATAAAGCCATGTTAGAGAAAGCCAAATTCCATCATGTCATCGTCGCTACTGGCGTCGTACCTAGAAGCCTAACCGGTAAGCTTGAAGGGGCTGATTTGCCACAAGTAATGAGCTATGCAGAGTTGCTCTCTGGTGAAAAATCTGTCGGCGATACCGTGGCCGTCATCGGTGCTGGTGGTATTGGTTTTGATGTCAGTGAATATCTCACGGCGCGCCACGGCCAGCCACTTGATGAGTTAGGTCCTGAGCTGTTAAAAGATCCAAGCTACCGGCCAAAAGCCCAGTCGGTTAGCGAATGGCGTGAAGAGTGGGGCGTGACTGAGGACACTGATTATCAAACCGATGGAGGTCTGACGAAGCCTGAAGCCATACAACCGATCCGCCAAGTCTATCTCATGCAGCGTACCAAAGGACGCTTGGGTAGTGGCCTCAATAAAACCACGGGCTGGGTACATCGTGCCCATGTCAAATCGCACGGTGTCATCCAAGTATCAGGCGCCCAGTACAACAAAATCACCAACGAAGGGATTTGGATCACCAATAATCAAGGTCAAACCCAACTGCTGCGTGTCGATAGTGTCGTGGTCTGCGCAGGTCAAGAATCAGTGGTTGAGCTGATGCCAAACGTCGGTGATGCACCAAACGCGCAATATCATCTAATCGGCGGTGCAAAACTGGCCGCTGAGCTGGACGCCAAACGCGCGATTCGTGATGGGGCAGAAGTGGCGGCTCAGATTTAAGGGTTAACTTGAAGTTTGAAGTTAAGAGAATCAGACGGTAGGGGAGCAATTTCCTGCCGTTTTTTTATATCTGCGTTTCTAGTTGGGCTGCGGATTACCGCATTGAAATTACTATCAGTATGCTAAAAACCCTTGCGTCAATCTCAAGCATCAGCTTTGACAGTATGACTGGTAATATTAACCATAATTATAATCAGCGATATATTCATGAGTAACGTGATGTGAAGGGTATTTAGAGAGTTGGAATGATCGAAAATTGACTCTGCAGGCAATATACTAGGATGCTACTCAGATTCTACTATCTTTGTTAAAAAAGAGGGCAAAAGTGGTGCGGAGATGGTTAGAGACAAAATCTATATCATGGATTGGAAGGATGCTTTGCATCTTTTAGATTTTGCGGGTAATTTGATTAAATGACGAATGCTTATTAAAAGGACTTAGCAATGATAGTGTTAAAAACACTCTTTAAATGGGTCGTTTTACCTATTTTAGCCCTACTTATTCTTATCAGTCTGGGTTTAGTGGTGAGCGGCAATGCTTATATCTTTCGCGGCTTACAGCTCACTTATCTTAAAGGTGAAAGCACTGCCAATATAGACGATTATAAGGATTTTGATAATCGTACTATCCGTGCAAAAGACAATATTGCTTGGGATAGAGTCGCTAATTTTGAGCAAGTCAAACTCACGCCTACCTTACAAAACGCCTTAGATACCGATGAGACCGTGGCCTTTGCCATTATCAAAGACGGCAAGCTACTGTACGAGAATTACTGGCAAGGCTACAGCAGTGATTCGCATACCAATAGCTTTTCGATGGCAAAAACAGTGACGACCATGCTGTATTTAAAAGCGGTAGAGGATGGCTATATTGCTAGCGTCGATGAACCGATTACCAAATGGTTGCCTGAATACACAGACAATAAGTACGCGCAGCATTGTACCCTAGCGGATTTATCCGCGATGACTTCAGGCTATGATTGGACCGAGGACTACTATTTTCCTATTAATCCAACGGCTGAATCTTATTATGGTCATGATTTAGTTAAGCAGATGGTCGATCGAGATTTTGTTGAAAAATGTGATGGTCAGTTTGAATATTCATCAGGTGATACGCAAATGCTTGGCATTGCTTTGTCGCGTGCGTTAGAACCTCACGGTTATACTCTCTCTAGTTACTTAGAAGAGAAGTTTTGGCAACCCTTAGGCATGAAAGGCGACGCTTACTGGTCGCTTGACGGCTCAGAGAGTATCGAAAAAGTATACTGCTGTCTAAACGCCCATGCTTTAGATTTTGCCAAGTTTGGGCAGTTATTATTGAATGGTGGCGAGTGGCAAGGTGAGCAACTACTCAGCAAAGAGCACGTTGACTTTATGATTACTCCTAATGCAGCGGCCTTTGCAGCTGGGCAGGCTCAGACATACGGCCACTCGGTATGGACGGATATGGACAGCCCAGTTCCGTTCTATGCCATGCTTGGCCATTTGGGACAACGGGTTCTAGTGCTACCGGAGGAGAACGCTATTATTGTCCGACTGGGCAAGCAAAAAGGCTTACCCACTCCAGTAGAAGGCTTTCATTTAGAGCCGGATTTGGGGCAGTATGTCACTGAAGTCAAAAAAATATTGGTTGGATTAGAAGAAGGATGAGATTGCTTATCTGACAGGCAAACTCAGTAACTCTAACCTTCCATCTCAGAAGCCAACCATTTCTCAACATCTTCCACCTGCGCTGCCAATTCAGGTCGCGCTGTTGCTAATCCGTCAAGTTTGTCTTTGATCTCTTTCTTATTGTATTTAGCACCCGTTAATGTCTCTTTGAGCAGATCAATCAATTCAACGTTTAACGCATCAGAGAAAATAACGACCTCGCTAACCACTGCCTGCTTCACATCAAGGTGCAAATCGATAATGCCCCAATCAAAGCGCGTCTCGATGTGATGGCTAAACTCAGGGGTTTTGCCAAAGCGCCACTCCCAGTCTGCCATTTGCTGATAGTAGGTATTGAGCGCCGGCTGCTTGGCGAGGCTCGCTTCATCGAGTTCTTCTACTGGCGCAGTGTCACCATAATGTTCACAAAACGCCTCGATGATGGCATCGGATAACCTCTCGTGATTGATGTCTTCGTTAAACTCTTTTAGGTTGGCAACGCGCGCACGTACAGATTTGATGCCTTTGGCTTTGAGTTTTAGCGGATGTGGATTGAGATAATCGCCCAGCTTTTGCATGTTGGCATTGACCAATAATGTCCCGTGGTGGAAGCTGCGATCCGCTGCATGTTTAAAAGCGCTGCCTGATATTTTCTTATCACCGACCTGCATGTCGTTACGCCCAGATAAATCCGCCTCTATGCCTAACTTCTTTAGCGCATTGATGATGATGGTAAAGTTTGCGTCTTGGTCGTAGCTGTCTTTAGGCGATAAAAAGGTAAAGTTGGTATTACCCAAATCATGAAACACCGCGCCACCGCCGCTCTGGCGCCGCGCCAAAAAGATATCATCTGCTTCCATCTTATCAATTTTGCATTCCACCCATGGGTTTTGCGAGCGTCCAATGACCACGGTTTCGCTGTTACGCCATAAGAATAGGGTGTGTGAATTTGCGTCAAGTGCTTGAAAGATCCAATCCTCGGTGGCGAGGTTAAACCAAGGGTTGGTAACGCTTGATTTTAAAATGCGTAGTTTCATTATTTATTGTCCTTTTTAGGGAGTGTCTTTGATTTAGGGTTTATCAATAGGCTTATGGTGCGGTAACGCTATTCTTACCGAAGCGAGGCTTTAATTCAATGGCTGTCTGGTAGAGAGATGGTTTGGCGTGTTAGTGGCATAGGTGCTATTTCTTATACTGAAACTTGACCTGCTCTAAAACTTACCTTAAACTCTGTTTCAATGTACTAGAACGTAAATACATCAAAATATTTTTATCATCAAACATGCTAAACAATACGGCAAAAGTGCCAATATTAATTCTCATTTTAAAATAATAAGGCTTAACTATGACGAAGCACAATACAGCCAATAGCTATGGGTTACATCAATCAATCCTACCAAGTAACGACGGTTTATATGGCGAGTTTGGTGGCAAAATCGGCCATCCTGAGCTTGCCAAAGCGATGGCCGAAATCGAGACAGGTTTTCGTGAGATTATCAAAGAGGATGACTTTATCGCCGAGATGAAGCGTTTGCGTGAGACTTACGTTGGCCGCCCTAGTCCGATTTATCATGCCCAGCGTTTGAGTGAGCACTGCGGCGGGGCGCAGATTTATTTTAAGCGGGAAGATTTAAATCATACTGGCGCGCACAAGATTAATCACTGCTTGGGTGAAGTGCTATTAGCCAAGAAATTAGGCAAAACCAAAGTCATTGCCGAGACGGGCGCAGGGCAACACGGCGTCGCATTAGCAACGGCAGCGGCCTTAATGGGCATGGCGTGTGAGATACACATGGGTGTTGTCGATATTAAAAAAGAACACCCAAATGTGAGCCGTATGAAAATTTTGGGTGCCAACATCGTGCCTGTCTCACGGGGCGCAGGGACATTAAAAGAAGCGGTCGATAGTGCCTTTGAGACGTACCTAAACGAGCTGGATACCAGTATGTTTGCGATTGGCTCCGCATTGGGGCCTGCGCCATATCCTGAGATGGTCAGCTATTTTCAGTCTGTGGTCGGGCACGAAGCGCGGGAGCAGTTTTTGGCGACCATGGGCAAGCTGCCTAATAAAGTCGTGGCTTGTGTGGGTGGTGGCTCGAACGCCATTGGGATGTTTAGCGGGTTTTTGGCGGATGACGGCGTTGAAAAAATAGGCGTTGAGCCAGCGGGCGAGGGTTTAGAGACGCCCAATCATGCTGCCACTATGTCGCTGGGTGTGAAAGGGGAAATCCACGGTTTTAAATGTTACGTCTTACTGGATGAAAAAGGTGAGCCCGCCCCTGTGCACTCAATCGCCTCGGGTCTGGATTACCCCGGCGTTGGTCCGCAGCACTCACATTTAAAAGATTTACAGTTGGCCACTTACGAGTCGGCGACAGACAGTGAGTGCTTAGAGGCGTTTATGGCGCTGTCACGACTTGAGGGTATTATTCCGGCTCTAGAGTCGGCGCATGCCATCGCCTATGCCATGAAAGTTGCCAAAGATATGTCGGCAGATGAGACCATTTTGGTCAATTTATCGGGCCGCGGCGATAAGGACATTGACTTTATTTTGGACAAGGTTGATTTATAGCCAAAAAACCTACGATAAATACAGAAAATACCATACCCATTGAGCGTTTAAAAAGTTATCATCGTGGTTTTTTTAGCCCATGCCACTTTTATGACTGAGCATTTTTTATAAACAAATGCCGTCCAACGCTTGATAGGATGTACCCATGACCAACCGTGACCTCATGATTTTTTTAACGCTGTCCTTTATGTGGTCGCTGTCTTTTATTTTTTATCGTATTGGCGTGCCTGAGTTTGGCTCCTTAGCCTTTGCCAGTCTGCGGGTAGTATTGGCGGGGCTGACCATGTTGGTTTTTGTGTTACTAAAGAAGAAAAACAGGCAGGGCATTCGTGATAATTGGAAAGTGTTGACGCTGGTCGGTCTGTTTTCAGCAGCCATACCTTTTATGCTGTTTGCCTTTGCGGCACGCTCCGTCAATGCTGGGGTATTGGCGGTGCTCAATGCCTCTGTACCGATGATGAGTGGCTTTATCGCCAGCACGTTTTTTAAAGACAGACTCTCAAAGAAGCAAATTCTTGGTTTGGTTATTGGGATTGTTGGTGTGGTCATTTTGATGAGTGAGAGCTTATTTGGCGAGCAGAGTGCGACTTCAGGATCTGGGTTATTACCGATGGGCTACGCACTGCTGGCTTGCGTGGGTTATGCCGTGGGCGCAAACATCACCAGAAATTACTTGGACAATGTCACGCCAGTGGCGATTACCGCAGGCTCGCTCATTATTGCCAGTGTTATCATGCTACCCATTGCGTTGTATGAGTTCCCTTATGGCAAAAGCATCAGTCTCACGGCTTGGGTTTCTGTGATTTGTATCGGTGTGTTTTCGACGGCTATCGCTCTGATCTTTATGAATCAGCTGATTAAAAGTATTGGCCCGATGCGGGCGACCAGTATCACGCTGGTCATTCCTATTTTTGCGATTATTTTGGGTTACTTATTGCTTGGTGAGGCCTTGGACACGCCAGCGATTATTGGTTCGGTGGTGATACTGTTTGGCACCTATCTGTCTTTAGAAATTTCGATTAAAAAGATGCTGACCTCATAGGACGTGTGTAAGTTTGGTCTCATCTAACTCAGCCTAACTCCTCGAAAAACGTCGTAACCGCCACTGGGTGCCAAAAAATACCATTAGCATGAAACCGGATTGATTTTATTAGCTTAATAGCCTTATAAGGAGTGATAATTAATCGCTACTTAAATACCAAGGATGTGCTTAAGTCAGTGTTTTTGTTTGTAAATTTGACTTGGAATAATAACGTTTACCCCTATAAAGATCACGGCTTATTAATAGCGGATTGATTCAATCAGAGCCACAAAACTGACCGCTATTTCCAAAAGATTAATAAACCTATTGCTAGCGTTTTATAACAACAAACAAGGCTTTTTTATGGCACACGATAACTTATTTGAACCCGTCAAAATGGGCACCCAAGCCCTAAAAAACCGCATCATCATGGCACCCCTGACCCGTCTACGCTCGATCGAGCCTGGTGATGTACCGACCGCCCTTGCTGGTGAATATTACTCACAACGCGCTGGGGCCGGACTGGTTATTACTGAGGCGACGCAGGTTTCTTTTCAGGCAAAAGGCTATGCAGGCGCGCCTGGTATTCACACTCAAGACCAAGTCACTGCGTGGAAAACCATCGTTGATAATGTCCATGCCAAAGGCGGCAAGATCGTTGTACAGCTATGGCACACCGGTCTGGTGGCGCACGAAAGCGTACAGCCTGATGGCCAAGCGCCAATTTCTGCCTCTGATGTGAATGTTGGTGTGCGCACCTCGCTACGCGATAGCGACAATCAGGCCATTCGTGTTGAGGCGACGCCGCCACGTCCGGCGACGCTTGATGAGATCAAGCAAGTGATTGCTGATTTTGCTCAAGCCACCAAAAATGCCAAAGAAGCCGGTTTTGATGGGGTAGAGATTCATGGGGCTCATGGCTATCTCTTGCATCAGTTTTGGGTTGAGCAAACCAACCAGCGTGATGATGAGTATGGTGGCAGCCGTGAGAACCGCGCGCGCTTAACGCTGGATGTCATCGATGCTTGTGTGGCTGCTTGGGACGCTGATCATGTCGGTATTCGTATTTCACCGCTTGGTACGTTTAATAATGTAGAAGCGGGCTATAATGAAGACGAAAATATCTGGATGATCGAGCAGATCAATAAACGCGGTATCATGTATCTGCATTTGTCAGAGCCTGATTGGGCAGGAGGCACGCCTTATAGCGATGCGTTCCGTCAGCGCGCCCGTGATGCTTTTGGTCAATTGATTATCGCGGCGGGCGGCTATACGGCCGAAAAAGCGGAACAAAACATCAAGGCAGGCTATATTGATGCGGTTGCTTTTGGTCGTGACTATATTGCCAACCCTGATTTGGCTGAGCGTATTCGTACAGGGGCGCCGCTTAATGAGCAGCATCCAGAGTCATTTTATGGTGGCGGTACTGAAGGCTATACCGACTATCCATTTTTGGATCAGGCGTAATCGCTTATCAGCCACTATTCAGGGCTAATGTGTAACATCCTGAGCATACAAGTAAAAAGCCCCCTAACTATCATAGTTAGGGGGCTTTTCTTATGTAGAAACAATTACCGAGACATTGATCGCTTAACAAACTTCTTCGTTTGCAAACTTCCCCGTTTGATAATCACGAAACGTTTGGCGCAGCTCTTCTTGGGTATTCATGACAAAAGGGCCATGACCGGCCACTGGTTCCCCAATAGGCTCGCCGCTGAGCAACAATAGCTTGACAGGCGCTAGCGTTTGCCCGTCAGCAGTGGTGCGGGGGTAATGTAATTCAATCGTATCGGTAGCAGGGCAGGATGCGTCAGAGGCTTGCTTGTTTTGAGCGTCTAGGCGGCTTTGAGAGGGCGCTGCAAATTGAATCAAACGGCCTGCATTTACTCGTGTGCCATTGACCAGCAATTCGCCTTCTTGCACTAATAAGAGCGTATTATGGGTGCTGGGGACGTGCAGGGTCGTCGCTCCAGCGGTATGCAGCTCGATATCCCACACATTAATGGGCGTAAACGTACTGGCTGCCCCTGTGACGCCGTGCCAGTCGCCAGCGATGATAGCAGCCTGACCAATCGGCGCTTGATGGTCAGCGTCACTACTGTCTATCAGCTCGATGATAGGCATCTCGGCGCGCTTGATGGATTGATACTTTGGCGCGGTAAGCTTATGGGCGCTTGGCAGATTTACCCACATTTGCACCATACTAAAAACGCCACCGCGCTGACCGAACGCCTCTGAATGAAACTCCTCATGCAAGATACCGCGCCCTGCGGTCATCCACTGTACATCACCTTCTAAAATATCACCGCGGCCACCCGTTGAGTCTGCGTGACTGATTTCGCCTGAATAGGCAATAGTGACGGTCTCAAACCCTTTGTGTGGATGCTGCCCGATGCCGTGCGGCTGCGACTGATAATGAGGGTTGGGTGCAAAGGTGGTTGGCGTGCCGTAATCGAACAACAAAAATGGATCAGTGTGACTATAATTAAAATTTGGGTTATCCTCAATATGATTGATAAGGGTTTTTACAAAAAAACCATCCCCTACCCAGTGTGGCGCTTTGTCACCATGTATATTTTTAATTGGACGCATTGCTCATCTCATCAGTCTAAGTAAAACAAATATCAACAACTCAACAATATTTAGTAATTCTACAGTAAAATCGACTTATGTTCTATTTTTTCTACAATGACCAATGCATGCTTTAGCGTTAGACGACTTCACCACTGACAAAACCACTTGCCCACGCCCATTGAAAATTATAACCGCCAAGCCAGCCTGTAACGTCAAGCACCTCGCCGACAAAGTACAATCCCTCTTGCAATTTGCTTTGCATGGTTTTAGAGGATACCTCATCGGTTTTGACACCGCCGCGCGTCACTTCCGCTGTGCGATAGCCCTCTGTACCAGAAGGTTTTAGTTGCCAGCCGTTGAGAGTGGTGCCCAGCTCAAGCAGCCGCTCATCTTTAATATTGGCAAGTTCCGTGTCTTTTATATCGTCCCATAGTTGCGTTTGCAGTGCTGCCAGTAGTTTTTTGGGTAGCGCGCTGTTCGTATTTTCGGTCAGTACCGTACGAATCAGTTGTCTTGGGTGCGATTTTTTGTGCGCAAGCAGCAGCGCGGTCACATCGGTCTCTGGTAGTAAATTGATGCTGATGGTTTCGCCCGTATGCCAGTAGTTTGACAGCTGTAGCATGGCAGGGCCGGAGAGTCCGCGGTGGGTAAATAACACTGGCAATTTAAAAGAGATGCGCTCGTTACTGGCAATCACGGGCAGACTAATACCCGCTAGCGATCGAATCAGCTCGCCTGTTTTATCGGTAAAGGTAAAGGGTACTAAGCTTGCGTCAGTGGCTATCAGTGTGTGGCCAAACTGTTGTGCCAGCTCATAACCCAAACCGCTTGCCCCCATGGTGGGGATAGACAGCCCGCCCGTAGCGACGACTAACGACTCACAGCTATAGCTGACTTGAGAGGGTTTAGCCCCACTCGCCATGTCTTTTTTATTGAGCGCCTTACTGGTCGCTAACTGGAAACGGGTGTTGTTATCCCGCTCGACAGTGTTGACGCTGTCAATTTTGGTGTTGAGCCGTACTTGTACACCGACTGCGCGGCATTCATCAAGTAGCATGGTCAAAATATCTTGTGCAGAATCATCACAAAAAAGCTGTCCGTGTTCACGCTCGTGATAAGGGATCTTATGACCCTCAACCATAGCAATAAATTCCCAACTGGGATAACGACTGAGCGCAGATTTGCAGAAATGAGGGTTGGTGCCGATAAAGTGCTCAGGCTCAACAAAGTAATTGGTAAAATTACAACGGCCACCGCCTGACATGAGAATTTTTTTACCGGCTTTATTGGCATGGTCTAACACCAGTACGCGCCGACCACGCCGACCGGCCGTGAGCGCACAGTATAACCCGGACGCGCCCGCGCCGATGATGATGACATCATAGTGAGTGAGGGGTGGGGTGTTGTGATGATTACTCATTGTGGTCTCGTAAAATGACAGGTATAAAAAGGTAAGAATAAAGCCAATAGCGTATGTTAACCATTGCTTATGTTAAAAAGTCAGATTGGGTTGATCGTTTTAAGCGATAACGTTTGTGTAGCTATTGTCCATATTTCATATCAGGTTACAAGGGTTAAATTTGCCAGATTCAAATGTTAGCCCAACTCAGTCTTGGTAGCCACGATATTGAGGCTGAAGTAAAGGAGGTGTTTAACCTCGTTCTACGGTCATAAGCGGCCGCGCGTTACCAAGTGTACACCTGTGCAGTGAAATTGTTATGATTGGCGGTTGATGTCTTGCAACCATCCTGCTTATTTGTCACACTACTGATAGGTGTTACACGTTATGGAAGATGACTCTTATTACCGGTACAGACAGTCGTTATCGACGGTTGTGAGTACAGTTTGTAATAATTAAAAAGGATGAGCACTATGACACAGAAATCATTTCCTATTGCCGCCGAGTTCCTCGCTGCTGCCAATACGGCAGCTGAACAATACGCCAAAGAGTATGAGCAGTCGATCGAATCGCCTGACTCCAATGCAGCCTTTTGGGCGCAACGTGCCGAGCTGATTGATTGGATAAAAAAACCCACCAAGATCCGCGATGTGAACTATGATTTAGACGATTTTCGCATCAAATGGTTTGAAGATGGTGAGTTAAACATCTCTACCAACTGTCTTGATCGACATGTCAAAAAAAATCCCTACAAGCCCGCCATTATTTGGGAAGGCGATCATCCCTCACTCCATAAAATTATCTCTTTTAAAGAGCTGCATGAAGCGGTTTGCCGCTTAGGGAACTCAATGCGCAAGCTTGGCGTCAAAAAAGGCGATCGTGTGACGCTATATATGCCGATGATACCGGAGGCGATGGTTGCGATGCTGGCATGTGCTCGTATTGGCGCGGTGCATTCCGTGGTCTTTGGGGGTTTTTCTGCTGAGAGCTTGGGCAATCGTCTGATAGACAGCCGCTCAAAAATCGTCATCACTGCTGATGAAGGCATACGGGGTAACAAGCGTACGCCGCTCAAAGCCAATGTCGATCGGGCATTAGATATGGATGGTACGGACAGCGTTACCAATGTCATTGTCGTCCATCGTACGGGTAACTCTGTCCCCATGAGTGGCCGCCGTGATGTTTGGTATCATAGTTTGGTGGATGGGGAATCGGTACATTGCGAGCCTGAAGTCATGAATGCTGAAGACCCGCTGTTTTTATTATACACCTCGGGCTCTACGGGCAAACCGAAAGGCGTGGTGCATACAACTGGTGGCTATATAACTTATGCCCTCTCAAGCTTCCGAGATGTCTTTGATGTCAAAGACGATGACATCTACTGGTGTACAGCAGATGTAGGCTGGATCACAGGCCATACTTACTCAACCTACGCGCCGCTTGCCAATGGCACGACGACCGTGATGTTTGAGGGGGTGCCAGAGTATCCGACGTGGGCACGTGTTGGCCATATTATTGATAAGCACAATATCACGATTTTATATACGGCACCGACGGCGATTCGAGCGATGATGAAAGAGGGCGATGCGTTTGTTCGTGAGTCGGATCGCTCAAGCCTACGCTTACTTGGGTCAGTCGGTGAGCCGATTAATCCAGAGGCTTGGGACTGGTATTATAACGTCGTCGGCGACGGCCATTGTCCTGTCGTCGATACGTGGTGGCAGACCGAAACTGGCGGTATCCTAATGGCACCGATTCCAGGTGCGGTGGCTCTCAAACCGGGCGCGGCGATGAACCCACTATATGGTATCAAACCAGAAATCATTGATCGCGACGGTACGGTATTAGAAGGCGCTGCTGAAGGTAACTTGGCAATTAATAGTAGCTGGCCGGGACAGATGCGGACGATTTACAATGACCATGAGCGCTTTTTGCAGACTTACTTTAGTGAGTATCCAGGCTTTTACTTTACGGGTGATGGCGCCCAGCGTGATGAAGATGGCCATTATTGGATTACGGGGCGGGTGGATGATGTGCTCAATGTCTCAGGCCATCGTCTGGGTACCGCAGAAATAGAAAGCGCCGTGGTCGCTCACCCTGCTACGGCTGAGGCCGCTATTGTCGGTATGCCACATGAGATTCGCGGTACGGGTATTTGTGCTTTTATTATCCTAAAATCTGGTGAAAACGAGACGGAGTCACTAAGGGCTGAGCTGAATCGACATGTACGTGCTGAGATTGGTCCGATTGCCAATCTAGACACGATCCATATTGTCAATGCGCTCCCAAAAACGCGCTCGGGGAAAATCATGCGCCGTATCCTACGTAACCTGGCGGCAGGACAATATGTGGGGCTGGGCGACTTATCTACTTTGGCTGATAGCTCGGTGATTAACAAACTGGTCGAGGTGGTTAAGGCTGAGCGTGGGGAATAGGCTAAGTCGCTGACAGTTTGGTTATACCTCATCAAAGGCTATTATTAAAAACTGTCGCTAAAGTCTGGCCTTAAAGCCTCACGGTTAACCTTAAAAAAGCCATGTTACTAGCGATAGCATGGCTTTTTTACGTAGATGATATTGCTATACCAGCGGTTTCAAGGTTCAATATTATGTAAAGCAAACCTACTTTTATCCATAGTCGTTTCAACATAAGTTGGATACAAGGAAGACGAGTGAAGGTACTACAAATAGTAGACTAATCGAGTCTGACATCGTATCCGATTTATAGGAAATTGACTATACATTCAATTTTACTCAATGCTCTATAAGGCCCACTGTCATTATGTCCAATTATGCACCGCGTCCTGCTGATACCACCTCACCAAAAATCGCTATCATCGGTGGGGGGGTGACGGGACTATTTACTGCCACCTTACTAGAGCGGGCGTTCCAGCAAGACCAACCTCAAAACCCTACGGCAAACCACAAGGCAAAAGATAGCCCAGCTATCTCGCGCATTCCGCAAATTACCATTTTTGAGAAGTCACGCAGTGTTGGGCGGTTGGCGACGCGTTATCGTACCAAGAGCCAGACAGCTACTAGTAGTCCGCAACATTGGCAATGGGCATTTGGCGCGCAGTTTTTTACTGCCAAGACCGCTGATTTTCAGAAATTCATTGCGCCTTGGTTAGAGACTGGGTTGCTCCAGCCGTGGTGTGCGCAAGTGGTCAGCTTAACCCCCATCAATGACGAGACTCAATCACCTGACATCCAAGATAAAGAGCAATGGAATACCACGCAAGCTCGCTATATCAGCACGCCCAAAATGACCAGTTGGGGACGGGTGTTAGCCGATGAATTGGGACATACCACCATAAAATTTCAGACGCGTGTTGCACCATTGAATCAAGATGCCTACGACCGTGTGAATAAAAAAACCGAACTGTTTGATGACAGTGGCGCCAGTCTCGGCTGGTTTGATTGGGTCATTTGTACGGTACCCAACGGACAGGCTGCCGAGCTTATGGCAAATAGTGGCTTTGGACTGCAAACAAAAATCTCTAAACCGAAAATGTTGGCGTGCTATACCTTGATGTTAGGCTGGGATCACGAGCAACCATTGCCTCAGGCTATCAGCCATCAGACGCCCAATTGGGATGTGGCTTACGTGAGTGACTCGCCCCTAGACAGAATGTTTATCGAACACCAAAAGCCTGCGCATAATAAATTACTACCAAGTATGACTATTCACGCCCGTAATGATTGGTCAGAAGCGCATGTCGATGATGATATTGAAGCGGTAAAAGCGCACCTACTACAAGCCGCACAGCAAGCACTAAATTGGCGTGCTGACAGTGCGCCCACTCAAATTGATTGTCATCGCTGGCGTTATGCGGCAACGATGTTGGATACTGACAGCCGAGACAATGATGAAGTACTAGGTATTTTGCTGGATCAGGAGCATCATTGGATCGTGAGTGGTGATTGGTGCGGGCAAGGTAACATTGAAAGCGGCTACCAGATGGCACAAAAAACGGTAGAAGCCATGGTTTCTACAATGAGAGTGCTGCCTGTTAAGGGAGGGAGGTAAACCATGTTTGGGTTCGATATAGATTTAGAGCTGATGGGCTATCACTTTTTTCAACTGGGCGTTGCCTTTATCCTCTCATTACCGATCGCTCTGAACCGTGAGATGAAAGACAATGGGGCAGGACTCAGAACATTTCCATTAGTCACCATCGCCTCGTGTGCCTTTATGCTGGTGGGTATGGATATTTATGAATCTGCAGGTGAAGCGAGAATTATGTATGCCATCATCACGGGCATGGGCTTTATCGGTGGTGGGGCTATTTTTAAAAATGAACAGGGCTCAAAGGGCACAGCGACGGCAGCCAGTTTATGGAATACGGGCGCTATCGGTATTTCTGTGGCATACAATCGTTACGAGATTGCTATTATACTCTCGGTTGTTGGCTTCTTAATCCTGCAATTTTCAGAACCGTTTAAGAAAGACGACAAACTGCAGGAGACGGGAAATGAGGACAAAAAATCTTAAGGATTGACAGTCATAATTTAGTCAAAAAAAAGCCCACAGAGGAGGAACTGTGGACTGAGGAAAACTTAACAGGTGATAAAACCACAAGTAAGTAGATAAAAATTTATTATTCTTACCGTAAAGATAGTGGCAAACGCTCAGAATTCAAGAAATTCTTACATCTGCTTACAAGTTCTAGTGTACAACTGTATTGAGGTCATCTGGGGGTCATAGATATCAGTGATGAAAATGGCGGTTAAAACAGAATAACGGTTAAGGCTGCTTTAAAGAAAAAATCCGGCAACCACACAAGCTGCACAAGATTGCTAGTGTTGAGGAAGATGCAGAGATGGCATGACGGCATCTGTGAAAAATGCTAAGCTAGCAACATTCTTACGTCCACTATAAACTGGGTTTGCCATGACCGAGAGTACACATCTGCACACGCCAGAGCAAAAACCGTTACCAGGGCAAAGTGAAAAAAGTATTTTTAATTTGCCTAATAACCTCACGATTGCACGTATCTTAATGATTCCGCTGTTTGTAGCGATTGCCTATTGGCCACCTGCCATGGGGATTGGCATGCCTGCCATCTCAGACAATGTCATTGCTCGAGTAGGCATGAGTGAGTTTAGTGATAGCTTATTGCGCCATTTGCTATTGACGGGTGTTTTTATCATTGCGGCCATTACCGATTGGCTTGATGGCTATTTTGCCCGTAAGCTAAACGTGGTGTCTGCCTTTGGCCGCTTCTTAGATCCGGTCGCTGATAAGCTGATGGTGGCGGTAGCGCTGATTGTCTTAGTACAATGGCATCCCAATATCATCATGGCGATAGCCGCCATTGTGATTATTTCACGTGAGATTGCTGTGTCAGCGCTACGTGAATGGATGGCGGAGTTGGGCAAAAGTACCAGTGTCGCCGTCTCTTATGTTGGCAAGCTTAAAACGACGTTTCAAATGATAGCGATCACCGTACTGTTACTCAACTGGCAATCGCTTGAAACGATTGGCTATGTGTTGATGGTTGCAGCCGTTATTCTCACCTTGTGGTCAATGCTGATTTACTTAAAAGCAGCATGGCCGTATCTAAAGCAGAGTGGCTAGCCCTAAGGTGATGGGACGTAGTGTTAAGAGAGCAGAATAAAAAGTATCATATGAGAAAAAGAGAAAACGCCAGTCGCATGAGCCACTGGCGTTTTTTATGAGATCTCACTTCGTTAGACTAAAAAATAGTGCTATCTAACTTACTTAACTTATTTACAACTTAGTTATTTAGCTGATTAAAGAGTGACTGAGTTGTTTTCACCCAAGTTGGTCGCTTTTTTGCCTTCCATAACCGCAGCCGTGGTCATTTTAAACATATTGGCAACCGAGCTGCCACTGAGCCAGTATTCTGCCCCGTGTGGCACCACTTTAATCAGTTGGACATTTGGGTCCTCTTTACCTTGCTCATAAAAAGCGTTGTAAACTGGCGACCATAGCTCATCAAGCTTGTCTTGGTCATCGACCAGCTCTGCTTTACCGTTGATTGAGACATAGTCTTTGGCATCTTGACTGACATACGCCAAATTCACTTGCGGATTTTGCTTAATGTCTTTGACGGTTTCAGTCGTTTTATCCCCGATGAACCAAATCTCTTTTGCCCCAAGACTGGTCTCACTCGTCGTCATCGGGCAAGCATGTAAATGATCTTCGTGTGTGCGAGTGGTCATCATGGCAAACTTAACGTCTTTTACCAACTCTTGGACTTTATCGATATGGTCTTGTCTACTCATAGGAACTTCCTTTTTTATAATGATTGGATGGTGTTCATTGAATCTGAATGCTTTAGAAAAATAATTTTTGTTCAGAAAAAAGTGCTAATGGCTTAAAAGTTAAAAACAAAGTTAAAAACTTAAGGAGTAAAAACAAACAGCTCATCGGCAACTGGTTTCTAGAATACCGATTTGTAGCAGGCTATTTATATAGGCGCCCAGTAATGCGATGTGAGTGTTTGTAAGGAATATAAGGGTTAAGTAAAAATTGTGACGCCATCCCCTTCATCCTAAGTTTTAAAAGCCTTCATGGTTACAGGCGACGTACCTGAATAAAGGAGTGAGGGTGGCTGATTGAAGTTTTCTATGCCTCTGCCTGTAACGACGTCGCAAGGTGAGAGAACTTATAGCAGTAAAGCGCTTTTATAGACCGAACTGCTTTGGTGTAAATGGATGAAAACAAGCGTCATATGAAGCAGGCGTACTGCGGTATTTTATTTGGATCAAATAGTGGCGTGACGACGATCCTTTCAACAATTTATCTTGGTTTAGACCTGCTTCTTATATGGCTTCTTGTTATAATACGCAGACCATTTACTTAGCATGGCAGTGATGCCTTGATCTTACGGATTATGCCTTTATGATGACCATCGCCGGACAACCGTTACTTACCGATTTTCAGACGCAGCAACTCATCAGTCAATTTCAGCAAAAAACCGAGTTAAATGTTAGCCAAATCCATACGCAGCAGGTGTATGTGCTATCACGCACGCTCTCTGGTGATGAGCATAAAAAAGCGTTGAACTTGTTTGGGATTCGTGACCGCATTGAGCTTGCAGCGCCGCAAGACAACCAACGACAAGTCATCGTGAGTCCGCGTTTTGGTACGATTTCGCCATGGGCCAGTAAAGCGACCGATATCTTTAACAACTGTGAAATTAAGATCAATCGCGTTGAGCGCGTCATTGTTTATACGCTAACGCTTGATAATACAGCGGCCGATAGTGTGGTTGACAAAAAACTGCCCGCTGCTGCTGAGCAATTATTGTTTGATCGTATGACCCAAAGTCTGGTCTATGACTTAAATGACGTGAATAAACTGTTTGATGACGAGCCGCCAGCATCGCTCCATCATATCGATGTCATCGGCCAAGGTCGTACGGCGCTAGAGTCAGCCAACACGGCATTTGGCTTTGCGCTATCAGTTGAAGACATCGACTATCTGATGAATGCGTACGTCAATGAGTTGGGTCGTAACCCAACGGACGTTGAGCTGATGATGTTTGCACAGGCCAACTCAGAGCATTGCCGTCATAAGATCTTTAATGCCCAGTGGACCGTTGATGGGGATGTGCAGCCAAAATCACTGTTCCAAATGATCAAAAACACTTACCAGTCAAACCCACAAGGTATTTTGTCGGCTTATAAAGACAACGCCGCTGTGATGGCTGGATCTGATGGTATGCGTTTTTATCCTATCCCGACGGACGCGATGGATGCTGATTCAATCCATCCTTATAACTTTCATCAAGAAAATATCGATATCTTGATGAAAGTCGAGACGCATAATCACCCAACCGCGATTGCTCCGTATTCAGGGGCGGCGACAGGTGCTGGCGGTGAGATACGTGATGAAGGCGCAACGGGCCGCGGCGGTAAGCCAAAAGCGGGTCTGACAGGCTTTCACGTGTCACATTTGCACATTCCAGAGCTGGCCGAGAAGTGGGAGCAGTCCGGTCAATTGAGCACGCAAGCGTATGGTACGCCTGATCGTATGGCCACCAGCCTTGAGATCATGACCGAAGCGCCATTAGGTTCAGCCAATTTCTCAAACGAGTTTGGTCGTCCTAATCTGTGCGGTTACTTCCGCAGCTTCCAGCTGGATACCTCTGCGGCAAAAGATGGCAGCGAGATGCGTGGCTATCACAAGCCCATCATGCTGGCAGGTGGCTACGGCAATATCAAACGCAACCTCATTGAAAAAAATGCCATTCAAAAAGGTGATTTATTAATCGTCCTTGGTGGCCCTGCGATGCAGATTGGTTTGGGCGGCGGCGCGGCTTCTTCTGTCGATAGTGGTGAGCTTGATGAAGGCTTGGACTTTGCCTCAGTGCAGCGTGACAACGCTGAGATGGAGCGCCGTTGCCAAGAAGTTATCGATCGCTGCTGGGCCTTAGCTGGTAACGATGTAGACACGAGTAATAACAGTAAAGACGGCAACCCAATTGTCTCACTACATGACGTAGGAGCAGGTGGTCTATCGAATGCCATGCCAGAGCTGGTCAATGACCATGAAATGGGCGCGCATCTGAACTTGCGTAAGATTCCATCATTAGAAGCGGGCATGTCGCCAATGGCCATCTGGTCAAACGAAGCGCAAGAGCGTTATGTGCTGGCGATTCGTCCAGAGAGCAAAGATCAGTTTGATGCTATCTGTGCCCGTGAGCGCTGCCCATATGCGATCTTAGGCGAGGCAACGGATATCCGTCAGCTGGTTGTCAATGATGAATTGCTCCCAGAGCAGCCTGTTGATATGCCAATGCAAGTATTGCTCGGTGGTACGCCAAAAATGCAGCGTAGCTTTGAGCGTAGCGACAATACATTACCAGCATTAGAATTGGGTGATGTTAATCTAGCTGAATCAATCACCGATGTCTTGCGTCACCCAACGGTGGCGAGCAAATCATTCTTGATCAGCATTGGTGACCGCTCGATCACAGGTATGGTCGTGCGCGATCAGTACGTGGGTCGCTATCAAGTGCCTGTATCAGACTGTGCGGTGACCGCATCTGGTTTGATGGCGATTGACAGTCAGCCCATGAGCGGGGAGGCGATGAGTATCGGTGAGCGTACGCCTGTTGCCTTGATCAGTCCAAAAGCCTCTGCACGTCTGGCCGTGGGCGAAGCGATTACCAATATCGCTGGCGCGCGTATCGCTCAGTTGTCTGATATCACCATGTCAGCGAACTGGATGGCTGCATGTGGCGATGATGCAGAAGACGCAGCCTTGTTTGATGCCGTACATGCTGTCGGTGAAGAGCTGTGTCCAGCCCTTGGCATTGCGATCCCAGTTGGGAAAGACTCGCTATCGATGCGTGCCAACTGGAGTGACGAGGACGCTGATAATCAAAACCAAGACAAATCAGTCGTGTCGCCCATGAGCTTGGTCGTGACGGCGTTTGCCCCTGTCGTTGATGTGGCAAAAACCCTAACGCCTGAGCTGATCAATGGTGACAGTGCGTTTTACCGTATTGACTTGTCCAAAGGTAAACTGCGTCTGGGCGGCTCCATCCTTGCGCAAACCCTCAGCCAGCTTGGTAATGACTGCCCAGATCTTGCGCAGCCAAGCGACTTAATCGACTTCTTTAACTTTATCCAAGCGGGTAACGCGCAAGGCGTCATCAGCGCCTATCACGATATCGGTGACGGTGGCCTGCTTGCCACCATCGCTGAGATGCAATTCACCAGCCGCCAAGGCATCAAGCTGGCATTGACCGATGACAACTTACTTGGTCAGCTGTTCAGTGAAGAGCTGGGCGCGGTCATTCAAGTATTGCCAGAAAACGTCGCGGCGCTCATGCAATTGGCAGAAGAGTTTAACGTCAGCGATATGCTGAGCCTCGTGGGTCAAAGCTCGGAAGAAGACAGCTTATTGATCCAAACGCCATCACGTATGGGTGATGACACCTTACGCTTTAGCCGTAGCGAATTGCAGCAAGCGTGGACGCAGGTCAGCTATCAAATCGCGCGTCGCCGTGATAATCCAGCGTGCGTACAGCAAGAGTATGACTTGATCAGTGATGCGAGCCATAAAGGCCTGATCGCTACGCCAAACTTTGATCTCAATCAGAAGGTGGAAGAGCCATATTTAGCCAGTCGTGAGACTCAACCAAGAGTCGCAATCCTGCGCGAGCAAGGCGTCAACGGTCAGACAGAAATGGCAGCAGGCTTTACGCAAGCGGGCTTTGAAGCGGTCGATGTCCACATGAGCGATCTACTCAGCGGCCGCATCAATCTACGTGACTTCGACGGTCTGGTCGCTTGTGGTGGCTTTAGTTATGGTGATGTCCTCGGTGCAGGCTCTGGCTGGGCGAACTCTATCTTGTTCCATGACGAGTTACGCATGCAGTTTGTGCGCTTCTTTGCCCGTCCTGATACCTTTAGCCTTGGCGTCTGTAACGGTTGTCAGATGATGGCGCAGCTCAAAGATCTGATCCCAGGCGCGGAAAATTTCCCACGTTTTATCGCTAACAAGTCAGCACGATTTGAAGCGCGTACGGTCAACGTAAAAATCGAGCGTACCAAGTCGATCCTATTTAAAGGCATGCAAGATAGCATCTTGCCAATCGCCATCGCTCATGGTGAAGGCTATGCCACGCTAGACAGTACTGAGATCGACGGTATGGCAAAACACGGTCAGCTAGCGATGCGTTATGTCGATAGCCAAGGCCATCCAACTGAGACGTACCCGCTCAATCCAAACGGTTCGCTCGGCGGTGTCACGGGTCTATGTAGTACCGACGGTCGCGTCACTATCATGATGCCGCACCCTGAGCGTAACTTGAGTGCGTATAACCACAGCTGGAAACCAGAAGCGTGGGATGAGGACGGCGCGTGGATGCGTATGTTCCGTAATGCGCGAGCTTGGTTAAGATAGACTAAGTTGGTTTAGAGTATTGTTGTAAGCATAAAAAAGGTGAGCGTAAAGCTCACCTTTTTTGTGTTTGAGATTTAGGTATTTAAAGATAGTGGGAGCCAATCCTGCTTTTCGCTACTATCTTGGTCATCCACTGGGGCGGTGGCTAAGGCTATAGGCGTTCCAACATTCGAGCGACCACCTCTAGCCCAGCCTTCGCAGCCCAGTGACCAACCAAGTATATCCGCTACAATCAGGGCTAAAACGCACCTCCTAATATACCTTATTTAGAGGAAGGTTCATGTAATTTGTTTAAGCGTGTGAGGTCTATGGGTGTAAAGTTCTTACCAGCAATATAGGATTCATACCACTTGGGGTATTTATCTTTAGCATAGTTAATGATTATATCTTTTAATACATTATAAGCTTCATCATAATCCTCAAATTTTGAAGTTATCATATTATTAAAAATTTCATACAGTTTTTTATTAGCTATTTCTACTATGTTATTTTCTATAACCACAAAAGGAAATACAATAAAATGTCTTTGACTCACCTCTATTTTGATAAATTGAAATAGATTTTTGTTTTCAATACTTAACGATAAACTCTCTTTTATATCCTCAATTGCTAGTAAGTTATGAGTTAAGTTTTCTCTATAATTTATAGAGCTTAGCTTGTGGGTATAAGTACTCAACCTGTGGGTATAAGCTTTCAAGATATCGTTTAGATTGAATTTTGAGTTTTCAAACATGGATTCAGAAAAAGAAACTTCGTCAAACTCGAATGACCTATAAAATAAATCATTTTCTAAGTCTTTTTTGGAGAGTAAACTACCAAAAGATGGTTTTTTATGTAGGTAATATATATTAAAACCATAATCATTCAAAATTTTTCTAAAATTTCTATTAGTCATTAACTTGTCAAATACTCTAGATTTTAAAATCTCTATTTCTTCTACTTTGACTAATTCCAAATATTCAGTATTATCCGAGTCATAAGTAGTTATTTTTTCCTTATTTAATAGGTCATTAATAGTATATGTATCGCTAATTTTAAAACCCTTCCAAGTATCATTTGTACTGAAGTCGTTAAGTTTAAGGAAAAGAGAGTTTTTTCTTATATTTCCATCAAATAGCTGGATTGAATCATAATCTTTATGTTCAATGGAATATAACAATTTACCATAAGACTTTAAAAATTTATCTTTTACAATATTTATATCTTTTACTTCATCGCGACTGAGAGTCACTATATCTTTAGTATTAGAGCTATATATGTCTATAATCAAATGAAATAAACCATCTAGTAGAACGCTTTCTCTAATATTGGTTGGAAAGTAGTCTATACTATATGTACTACTATGATTCAATATTTGACCTTTGTAGAAAGTAATAATACTTTTTCTAGACCTCGAATTTATAAATCTAGTTAAAGATTTTCTATCGTAAGCTTCACCATACTCTAGCAACAGAGGCTTTATAGCTGATTGTTTTTCATCATCCCAATACATATTACTTCTATTTAATATTACTCTATTATCTATATTTTTTGAAATAGGACTGTTAAATTTTAAATTTGAGTTTAATTTAAAACTGACTGTATTGTTGTTTACATTTCTATATATTGATTGAATTTTTCTCAACACTACTAATTCATCGCTATCGTATTCATAATAAATTCTACTCTCAAATTCCTCCATCAAAAATCTATCGTTTTCAAAAACACTATTGTTTTTCATTCTTACATTAATGATTAATTTAGTACCATAATGATCTAAGTCATCTACTTTCTCTATAAAACAGTATCCTGCTTTGCCAGACAAAGGAGAGTTTAGTTCTACTTTTAAACTTTCATGAGTGAGGCGAATTTTTGTAAAGAGAATTATTTTTTGCTTTTCAACTGGTAAGTCTTTCATAAGTAGAAAAGCACTATGAAGGCCAATACCAAACTCACCTGACGGTTGCATCCATTCTGGCATCTGACGAATAATTTTCTGTTTCTCTTTATTATTTTTAGAACCAGCAATTCTTTGCATATATTCAAGATCTTTACGGGAGATACCCATATAGTCAATCCAAGATAAAAGAAGTACATCCCATATCATGAAACAGTTTTGGTAAATTATTCTCCATCCACCCTTGGCGTAGAAACTTCACCTGAGCCC